>Ga0182016_10000742_pt1 | contig 40549 bp, 31 predicted proteins | sample 712S2MmetaG_FD_120491 | JGI IMG/M metagenome (GOLD analysis project Ga0182016, IMG submission 120491) | Permafrost microbial communities from Stordalen Mire, Sweden - 712S2M metaG | ecosystem: Environmental > Terrestrial > Soil > Wetlands > Permafrost | place: Sweden: Stordalen | collected...
GCACCAGCGCGTTGTGAAACAGCATGGTGACGATCACGCCCAAGACCTCGACGAGCGCGAGCGCCGCCGCGTACAGACCGAAGTCCGAGGCTGACAGGAGCCGCAGGTAGACGATCAACGACACGAACGAGATCAGCGCCAGGCCGCCGTTCTCGACCGTGCTCCAGACCAAGGACTTGGCCGTCGTGCGGCGAGTCACCGTCACGGACCGATTCCCCAGAATTGGCGGCGGATGGCCGGTCCCAACAGCCGCAGGCCGGAAAGCCGCCGGACACTGCGCAGCGGGTGCCTCAGCAACTCGCGCTTGAAGAGTACCTGCCTCAGCAACCCGGGCGATTTGCTGTGGGCGCCCGCATGACCGATGCGGTAGACGGCGCCGGGGAAGGGCAGCGGCTCGAGCGCACGGCCGCGGGCTGCCAGGTATTCGCGGATGAAGAGGTGACTGCCGAAGAGTGTGCGCACCAGCGTGGAATCGGGCAGGGGCCTCCCCGGGGCCACGTCGTACAGATCCGCCCGCACGATGTGCGAGGTGCCGCAAAAGCTTGAAAAATCGGCGTACTGATAGACGAGCTTGCCGCCATCGCCCCACAGATAGCCCTTCTCCACGTACCAGCCGCTTTTGCCGCCGTGCTCCGCCACGAAGCCCGTGAGATGCCGGCTGACCAGATCATCGTCGTCCACCACCATGACGTAACCGGCCATGCCTGCGGCCACGATCCCCGCGAGCACCCGCCGCCCCTTGTCGAGCCGGCAGGCATCGCGGAACGCCTCGAGGGCGTTTTCGCCCCGCTCGAACATCGGATTCGGCGGAAACTCGACCTGCGCGAGGACGAACCGCTCCGGCAGCGCGGGCAGGTCCGCGCCCGCATTGGCGACGATGATCGCGCGCCAGCGCGGATCGTCCTGAGCGGCGATGGAGCGCATGGTTTGCGCCAGCCGTTGCTTCAGGGCGCCCCAGTCGGGAGCGTTCCGCGGGTGCCGCAGAGGGATCACGAACGTCAGCACGCGGTCGGATGCGGCTCTGTCCATGATGGCCCCCACTAGGCCGCCGGCAGCCGTTCGGCCGCCGGACGCCGGCGCGTCAGCGCGCGGAGTGCGATGCCGTGCAGACCCGGGCGCAGAGTTTCCCGATAGAGCGCGAACAGGGCGAACGCCGCGACCGCGAGCCAGCGCGGCGCTTTCAAGCCGATCCGCCGGGCATACCGCGTGTAGTATTTTCCGAAAAAATAGCGCGTGTAATGGACGGACCAGTAGAGTCGCTGCAGCGGCCGGGTCCGCTGCCCGCCGGTGCGCACCTGCGACAACGGCAGGTGGAAGCTGTGGCACTCGTTGGTCACGTAGATATCGAAGCCATGCACGAACAGATTCATCTGAAAATCGGTTTCCTCCCGATACCCGTTGCCGCGCGCGTAGTGGCCGTCGAAGGGGAAGGCGAGCAGCAGACTCCTTCTCGTGAGGATGATGGCATTGGTGACGGGCAGCGCGAGATCGCCGGCGAACCTCGCGCCGTTCACGTATTCGCACAAGAGCGGCCGGAACGGCTTGCCCGGGCGCAATCCAGAGCCGAAGCGCGCGAGCGCCTGCGCCTTGGTTTCGGCGGGGCGCAGATAGATGCGGCGACCGGACACGGCGCCCGCATGCAGCTCCTCGAGCTTGCGCGACAGCACACGGGCGTACCCGGGCTCGAGATGCTCGTCGTCGTCGCAGAACAGGATGAGCTCGTTGGAGCTCGCGGCGATCCCGACATTGCGCGACTGGGAGGCCCCGAGCCTGTGCTCGTTGGTGAGGATGCGAAGGCGCTTCCCGGGATGGTACCGTGCAATCTCGGTGAGCACCGCGCCGGTATCATCCTCGCCCGCATCGATGACGAAGATGAGCTCGCTCACGTCGTCCTGGCTGAAGTAGCTCGGCGCCACCAGCTTCAAGGTGTGGGCTCGATTGCGCGTCGGCACGATCAACGTGATCACGGCGCGGGCCGCCAGATGCGGATGTAGTCGATGATGTAGTTCCACTGCGATTCATCGGCCTTCATGCCGGCCAGGTTGGCGCCCGGCAGGGTCATGCCGATCTGATTGGTGACCAGAAGATTGGCCGGCGGGGCGCGCCACTCGTAATGGGTCTGCTTGAGCGGAACGCCGTCCAGCAACCAGATGGGGTCATCGCCGCGCCAGTCCAGTGCGAACACATGGAAGTCCTCGGAAAAGTCGAAACCCGGGGTGTACTCGCCCTTCACGAACTTGGTCCATACATCGTGAGGAGAACCAAATTTCTCGGGCTTGCCGCTCGATTGCACGTTGCCCGTCATCACCCGGGTGTGGGTGCGGCCCTGCCAATTGAAGAATTCGAAGATGTCGATTTCGGGCGGCCACGGCAGGGCGGAGAAGGTGCCGTTGTCGTACTGCACGCCGGGAGCCAACCAGAACGCAGGCCAGGCTCCCAGGCCGGACGGGAGCTTGGCGCGCATCTCCACATACATGCCGGACGCGATCGGAAGCTTTGCGCGCAACATGCCGGACTCGATACCGCGCGGCCACAAGCCTCCCCCGGCAGCAAGGCGTGCCTTGAGGGTGAGGGTATCGCTGCCGAGTACGTGGAGCGAGCGCGGGTCGCTCTGCGGATAGTCGCGATGGTAGGACCAGTAGGTCGGCAGGCCATCGAGCTTGCCGCCGCCTTGGATGTAGCGATAGTAGAAACTTCGGTCCAAGTCGGCCCGGCTGCGGACCGTGGCGTCGGCGCGGTCCGCTCCGAACGTCCAGTTCTTGACCAGCACGAAGGCACCGTGCTGACCGTAAGGAGCGGTGAGCTCCGCTTCAGCCCGGCCCGATCGGGGAGTGGTGCAGGCCGCGGTCAAGCCTAGAAGGAGCCCGGCGCCTCTGGTCACGAAGTGCACTCGAGCGCTGGAGCGATTCAAAGGCGGTCCCCTCCGTGCAGCGCAAGCGAGGCCTGCGCTTCAGCCTAGAATAGGCGGCAGACCCGGGAGGGCCGAGATGTCTCCATTTGAGGACGTGTCGAAGGGTTTGGCTAGGAAGGCCGGGTTTCACCGTCGCCGGCCGTCTCCGCGAGCCGGCGCGAGCGCGGTACTGGGCCCGCCCGCGTGTGCATTCGCTGCTCGAGGAAGTTGCTGCGGAAATAGCCGCTCTGCGAAAGTGCGCTCGAAGCCTGAGCCGATTGCCTGCGACAGCGCGCCCCTGTAGGACCCGTCTTACACCCGGGTTAAGTTCATCAGCTTCCGGCACGGCACTATACTGCGCGGATGAACGCAGAAACCTTTCCGATCGATCTGAGCAAACTTCAGTCCCTCGAGCTCGACCCGTCGGGCGGCGCGCTGACGGACGCCCAAAAAGCCATTCTTCGGCACAACATTCAGTTGTGCCGGGACACCATCGTTTTCTTCACGGCGTTGGCGGGTGCCCGTGGCTTATCCGGTCATACGGGCGGCGCGTACGACACCGTGCCCGAGGTCATGATCGTCCGCGCGTTCATGGCGAACGGCGCGCCCATCGTACCCGTGTTCTACGATGAAGCAGGCCACCGTGTCGCCACGCAGTACCTGTTGAGCGTGTTGAACGGCGCGATGCCCGCGGAAAAGCTGCTGCATTATCGTGAATACGACTGCGGACTTCCCGGCCATCCCGAGAAGCTGCTGACGCCGGGCGTCGAGTTCAGCTCGGGCCGCCTCGGTCACCTATGGGCCTTCGTCAACGGCGTGGCGTTGGCGAATCCCGGCAAGGCAGTGATACTGCTGGGCTCGGACGGCAGCCAGATGGAGGGCGATAATGCCGAAGCCGCCCGCCTCACCGTCGCCAAGCATCTCAACGTCAAGGTGTTGGTCGACGACAATAACGTCACCATTGCCGGACATCCGCAGGAATACATGACCGGATACGACCTCACCCGGACATTGTCCGGGTACGGTCTGATCACCGAGACGACCATGGGAGAGGATCTGGACGCGTTGTACATCGATTTGTGCCGTGCGTTCCGCGAGCCGGGGCCCCATGCGCTGGTGATCAAGCGGCCCATGGCGCCCGGAATCCAGGGAGCCGAGGGCAGTCCCAGCGCGCATGAGGTATTGAAGGCGGCGACCGCGATTCAATACCTCGAGAGCCGCGGGGGCTATGATCGGGCCGTCGAGATGCTGAAGAGTGCAAAGCCCGCGAAGAATCCACTGACCTTCAAGGGATCGTCCGGTGCGGGCAGGAATCGCGATGACTTCGGCAAGATCGTCAACGGCATTCTCGACGGCATGAGCGAGGCCCAACGCTTGGACAGCGTGCGGGTTTTCGACAATGACCTGGAGGGTTCGTGCGGTCTGCATCACATCCGTAAATCTCATCCGGAAATTTTTGTCCGCGGCGGCATCATGGAGCGCGGCAATTTTTCAGCCGCGGCCGGGTTCGGGGCCAGCGCGGGCAAACAGGGCATTTATGGAACCTTCAGCGCCTTCCTCGAGATGTGCATCAGCGAAATCACCATGGCGCGCTTGAATTTCGCCAACGTGTTGGCGCACTTCAGCCACAGCGGCGTCGATGACATGGCCGACAACACCTGCCACTTCGGCATCAACAGCATGTTCGCCGATGGCGGCGTGAAGCCCGGCCACGGGGAGGACACGACGCGGCTCTACTTCCCCGTGGATCAGCACCAGTTCGCCGCATGTGTGAAGCGCATTTACGGCGACCCGGGCCTGCGATTCGTGTTTTCGACGCGTGCAACGGTACCCGACATTCTGGATCGCGACGGCAAGCCGCTCTATCAGGGCAAGCCGTTCGAGCCCGGCAAGGATTATGTGGTGCGCGAGGCGAAAGCGGGGGGAGGCTATGTCGTGGCGACGGGTGAATCGGTCTACCGCGCGCTGGATGCCGTCATCACCCTGCAGGAGAGCGGCGTGTCGGTCGGGCTCATCAACAAGCCGACGTTGAACGTGGTCGATCGGGCAATGATGAAAACGCTCGCGGCCGCCCCGTTCGTGCTCGTGGTCGAGGCATGGAACGTGAAGACCGGCCTCGGCAGTCGTTTCGGCAGCTACCTGCTGCAGGCCGGCTTCAAGGGAAGGTTCAATCACATCGGCACCCACCTGGAAGGCTGCGGCGGCTTGTGGCAACAGATGGGGTATCAGGGGCTGGATTCCGCCGGCATTCAGGCTGCCCTCAAGCTGCTGCTGTAGGTAGCGGTATCGCTTTCGCATGCCGTGGCAGGTATCTCGCCTCGCTGCGTTATTGAAAATATATTCATTCATATAAATTGACCAAGATACTGTTTTAAAATAGTATTTTGTCTATCTATGCGAGCTGAAATAGCCCAAAGCACCAAGACGAGATCGGCCCGCCGCCCGCGCCAGGCACGCGAGCGGCAGTTGGTCGAGGCGGCCATCCACTGCATCAGTGTCCTCGGCATGCGTGACACCACGGTGCCGGACGTGGCCGCACGCGCCAATATGGCGGCAGGCTCGATCAATCAATATTTCGACAGCAAGGAGCTGCTCTTTACGGCGGCCTTGCGAGCCTTGTCGGAAGAATTCGAGACGGCCTGGCGCAAGGGACTCGAGGAGGCGGGCCCTGATCCGGCGTCGCGACTGCGTCGCTTTGTGGAATGCTACTTCCAGGCGGCGATTTGCCAACGAAAGAAAATCGCCGTGTGGTTCGCCTTCTGGGGGGAAGCGAGAGCGCGCCCACACTATCGCGCCGTGTGCGCATCCTACGACCAGCGGCACGACGAGACGCTCGAGGCGCTGTGTCGCACCCTCATCATCCAAGGCGGCTATCCGCTCGCGCCATCGAGTGCCGCCAGGATCGTCGGTTCACTGTGCCATGGGCTATGGCTGGAACTGCTGACCGGCAGCAACCGGTTGGATCGTCTCGCTCTCGCGGAGCTCGCCCGGACGAGCCTCGCAGCGCTCTTCCCGCGCCATGCGCAGATCTTGAGCGGACCCGCTTGCGCTCACGCGGGAATTGAGGGGATACGCACGTGAGCGAGCGCGAAGCGCAGGCAGGACGCTCGATTCCCGTTGCACTGGCGATCGCAGCCCACCGCCCGGGCCACGCCCTCAGCCAGCCGTTCTACTGCGATCCCACGTTCTTCGACTGTGAGCTCGAGCGCGTGCTCAAGCGCCACTGGCATTGCGTCGGGCACCGCAGCCAGGCGCCCGATCCCGGCGACTTTTTCACGGTCGACATCTTCCAGGAATCGCTCATCATCGTCTGCGGTCAGGACCGCGAGCTGCGCGCGCTGGTCAATGTGTGCCGTCATCGCGGTTCGCGCCTCTGCACCGAACGCAGCGGACATGCGCGCGCCGGCGCGTTCGTTTGCCCCTATCACGCGTGGAGCTACCACATCGACGGGACTTTTAGAGCCGCACGATATCTGACGCCGGACTTCGACCGCACGAAATACGGGCTCAAGAGCGTGCATCTTCGGGTCATCCAGGGTCTCATCTTCGTAAGCTTGTCGGACCACCCACCGGGACTCGAGGATGTGGAGCGGGTGCTCGCCCGCTCGGCGGGGGTTTACGGCTGGGGTGAAGCCAGGGTGGCTCACCGGGAGAGCTATCCGGTGCGCGCCAACTGGAAGCTCGTGGAGGAGAACTACATGGAGTGTTACCACTGTGCGCCGGCACACGTCGAATACTCCCGTTTTCATCTCTATGCACGGCCCCACGAGCTCAACCGGGATGCCGACGCGCGGCTCCACGAGCGAACCCGTGCGCTGGGACTCGAAATACCCGACGTCGACCACTGGGGCGAACAGGCACTGCCCGGGCAGGAAGCCGTCGACAGCCTGCGCTCAGCGCTGGCCGATGGCACCGTGAGCGGCAGCGAGGATGGTCAGCCCCTCGCTCCGCTCATGGGTCAATTTCAGAAATATGACGGCGGCGTGACATTCTTCGACGTCGGCTTGAACAGCCACTTCCTTGCCTACGCCGATCACGGCGTGATTTACCGCTTCGTACCGCACACGGTCGATCGCACGGAGATGGAAGTTCTTTGGCTGGTGCGCGGCGATGCGGTGGCGGGCGTCGACTACGATGTCGATCGGCTGACCTGGCTCTGGCGGGTCACGAGCGAAGCCGACAAGCGCATCATCGAGCTCAACCAGCAGGGGGTGAACTCGCGCTGGTACGAGCCCGGACCTTACTCGCAAATGGAGCAGCATGCCGCTCGGTTCGTTCAGTGGGTGCTCGTGGGATTGAGTGCAGAGAGGTGAGCCGCGCGAGGTGAGTTTGAGGCTCGATGAAGGACGGGCCTGGGTTGCTGCGCCCAGCAGTCCGCGTATGCGATAAACGGATGGACAGCGTATCGCACTCGGGGCCAAAATAGCCGCATTCCGTCCGCGCCTGAAGATGTAACGGTGTGACGGGCTCCGCCGATTTGGTGCGGACGAGTTACGCCCCGACGCAGGAGCAATCATTGGAATACCGCAGGCTTGGTGGTTCAGGATTCAAGATTCCGGCCTTGATCTTGGGTACCGCGACATTCGGCGGCGGCAACGAGTTCTTCAAGAAGTGGGGTAGCACCGACGTGCAGGAAGCCACCTCACTGGTCGACGCGGCGATGGACATGGGCTGCACCATGTTCGACACCGCCGACGCGTATTCAGCCGGCCTGTCTGAACAGATCCTGGGCAAGGCGATCGAAGGGCGACGCGACAAGCTGCTGATTGCGACCAAGACAGGCATGGCGATGGGCGATGGCCCGAATGACATCGGCACTTCGCGGGTGAAGATCATCAACTCCTGCGAGGCCAGTCTGATGCGCCTCGGCACTGACTACATCGATCTCTATCAGCTGCATGCCTTCGACGCACTGACCCCGATCGAGGAGATGCTTTACGCACTCGATGAGCTGATGCGGGCCGGCAAGATCCGCTATTTCGGTGTGTCCAACTATTCCGGATGGCATCTCATGAAGATGATGTCGCTCGCGGATAAACACTCCATGCCCAAGCCCGTCACTCACCAGGTCTATTACTCATTGACGGACCGCGACTTCGAGTGGGAGTTGATGCCGCTCGGACTCGATCAGGACATCGGCACCCTGGTCTGGAGTCCGCTGGCCGGCGCCAAGCTCAGCGGGAAAGTGGGACGGACGAAGAAGCCTCCTGCAGACAGCCGATCCGCAACCGACGCCAGCTGGGACGTTCCGGAGGAGCGGCTGTTCGCGATCACCGATGCGCTGGAGTCCATTTCAAGCGAAATCGGCCATTCGATCCCACGCGTCGCACTGGCATGGCTGCTGTCCCGGCCGACGGTTTCAGCGCTCGTCATCGGCGCCCGAACCGTGGCACAGCTTAAGGACAACCTGGCGGCCACGGAGGTCAGGCTCACCCGTGAGCAGGTCGCAAGGCTCGACCAAGCGGGCGAAGTCCGGCCGGCATACCCGTACTGGCATCAGCGCGCGACTTTTCCGACGCGGAACCCGCCTCCGGTGGGGTGAGCGCCGCGCGCGTCGCGGCACATCACTGAAGTACGCCGTCGATCACCTTGGGCGCAGCGGTCACCGCGGGCATGGTGCCCAAGTACTCGGTGTCGGCCGAGCTGCTCGGATCATGCAGACCCCCCGAGGGCAGCGTCAGAGGGGTGAGCGCCATGGAGGAGCACTGTGCCGCGCCACTGCCGAGACTCTTGAGAAGGATCGCCCCGTTCAACGCCTTGATGATCAGCGGCGTCGTAGTCGATCCGGAAAGGCTCGGCAAGGTCATCGTCGTCCCGTCGGGAATCGAAAATGCCGATACGTAGCTCGCGCCGCTGGTGTTGCAATTCTCGATGCTGTTGTTGACCGGATCGATGCACGATCCCGGAATCCCGCCGAGATTGCCGAAGCCGTTGAACTGAAGCAGTATCGGCAACCCTGAATAGGATCCGAAGGCGGATCCCGTGGGAACCGTGTAGGCGATGTTTTGGGGCGGATCGAAGGGAACGATGCTGCCCGCCGTCTGCAGCCAGAGCGACTGATTCCATTGGTTCGGTCCCGTCTGCCAGGTGTAGTAAGTGGCGGGGTTTGCCGGTTCGCATAGATTCCCCGCTTGGGCATCGGGTCCTCCCGCCGGGCAATTCGCCGTGGTCAGCGGTGATTCGACCAGCCAGCCCGTCTGCAGGCCATTCTGAGCGAACTGCGAGCTGGACGGTGGGTTCTCCCAGATGACGGGCGCGTGGGTTGTATCCAGCAATCCGGCGGCAGCGAAAGTATAAGTGACCGTGCTTGCGGCATTCGGTGCACTGAACCATTGTGAGTCCGTGCCATTGGCATAAGGCGTGGTAAGACTCGTGCTCGAATATCCTGCGATTTGCGCGGCAGTCGGGCACTGGCTCAAGCAGTAGAGCGTCAATTCCGCGGTGCCGGGAATGACCGTGGTTTGGTCGTAATAAAACACCGCATCGCCCGCTGCATGAGGCGAGCCGGTCGGGGGGACATTGATGTTGCCGCCGAAGGAATTCGCCCAGCCGGAGATCGGAACTGCGTTAAATGCCGCCGCGATCACTGTCGCAGCAGGGCTGAGCGTCGAGGTAAGGCAACCGTTATTGGTGCAATTCTGGATACCAACGACGGTGAAGCTCCCAGTATTCGAGTTCCACTGCATCACCCAGTTGTTGATACCGGTAACCGAGGCGTTGCCTGTGGTGAGTCCAGTGAGGTCGGCCGTGTAAGAGAACGGAATACCATCCAGGACGCCGAGCGTGGTCGAGACTTGCGTCCACTTGGTCAACTTGCCGCCGTTCTTGCTCAGGGTATAGGTGGTCGTTTTGCCCGGCCGCTGGTCGGCTACCGTCAATCCGGACACCGGGTTGCCATCGGCAATCGTGAGTCCCTGAAAGTTGATCCCCCAGTAGTTGGCAAATCCGTAGTACGAGGATCCCTGATAGGTCGCAAGAACCGCAAACCCCGGATTCACCTGATCCACGCGCGTGCCGTCACCGGCGTTGTACGTTCCATACTGCGACACCGCTACCGTCGCGTTGGCGCTCGATCGGTCGAAACACTCATCATGAGTGCCGTCGTTGCGGTGGAAGTTGCCGGGGTTGTACGCGAAGTTGAATGTCACCGGACTTGCAACGCCGCCATTGCTGCCGACGAACATCGTGCCCGAACCGGACGTCGTAGAACTAGCGGACATGGCCAGGGCGGTGTTGCTGGACTGTTGCCCTGTCTCGAGGAAATCGATCTCACCCGGCTTGGTGGTGTCGATGTAGCCGTTGAATCCTGCATTCCCGCCTCTCTTGCCGATGTAGTCCATGCGGAACGAGCCGTAGGGAGGCACCGTGACAGGCGACTGGGTGGCATTCAGGTAGGCGTAAACATTAGTCTCAGTGGCCTGCTCCGTCATGGATAGCCAGACCTTGGCAATCATCGGGTCGCTGTTGGACCTGCGCGTGACATTCACAATCGCATGGGCATAGTTCGTAGCCCCCGCCGAGGCGGCGCTGGTGCCTCCCTTGGCGCTCTGGCATTTGTTCATGTCAACCAACGCGAGATAGGGCCCTGCATTCACCATGTCGCTTGGGTCCATCGACCCAATCACGCAAAGCACCATGTTCAGGCTGCCGATTCCCTGCGCCGTTTCGTCTTGTACATAGAGATTTTGAGGATCGGTGACATACGGCGAGGTCGACGGAGGCGTTGCGTGGGCGGCCATGCTGACCAGGAGCGCCGTGGCCAAGACCCCATCACGATGGATGTTATTCATGGGATTCGTCAATTGGCGGTGACTACGGAAATGGCCGTCGGGGTCGAAATACCCGTAACCGGCGCCGGCGCAGGAGTGGGGGCCGGCGTGACGGAGGAGCCGCTGCTGCAGCCGGCGAGAACACCCACGGCGCTCGCAGCCAATGCGAGAATGAACCAATTGCTCTTCATACGATTTCTCCCAAAATCGACCGCTCGACGACACCAGCCGCCAAAATGCCCGGGCAAGCGCTGAGTGCAATTCGGCAATGGTCGAAGCCGCAACTTCGGCGCCTGGTAATCCGCAACTAGCGGCTAGCGTTCGGAAAACTTGAGAGATGGATCGGAAAGAATGCGTTTCCGGGATCACCGGAACTGGTGAGCAGCGTCAGCTACTTTGCGCTCGATACCGGCGGCTCACTCAACACCCTCGGGCAGCGGTCGGATCTCGCTCGAATCGCGCGCAAGCCGGCCGGCAAGCAACACGGCCTGCGTACGATTCGATACACCCAGTTTGCGCAGGATAACGGTCATATGCGCCTTGACGGTCGCCTCTGTTATCTGGAGATCTTCGCCGATCTGCTTGTTGAGCCGTCCGGCACACAGCATGCCAAGGACGCGAAACTGTTGCGGTGTCAGTTGCGCGATCCGTCCAGCGATCTCCAGCGCGCCTTGGTCCGCACCAGATTCCCTGCAGGGACCGAGTCCGGCCGGCGTGACGATCTCGCCCCGCAGGACCGCCAGCACATTGCTGCCAATCGTGCCGGCGTCGGCGGATTTGGATACGAAGCTCTGTGCTCCGAAGGCCAATGCCCGGCGCACCGTGCCCGGATCGTCGGACGCGGAGACTACGATGATGGGCACCTCGGGGCGCGACCCGCGCAAATGCGCAAGGGCGTTGAAGCCATATGCGCCCGGCAGATTGAGATCCAGAAGCAGCAAATCCACGTCAGGATGCCGATCCAGGGCGTCAAAAAGGGCGCCGACGCTGTCAGCCTCGAATACCTCGCAATTTGGGCAGGCCGCCGCAACGGCGCCCTTCAGCGCCAGACGGTACAACGGGTGGTCATCGACTATGAGAACCTCGTAATTCATCGCGTGGACCGAGTCATGCCGCCGCAATTCGCGCCTGCTGCCGGAACGCGCAGAGCAGCGCTCGAAGGGCGGCCGGCCGCAACGGCTTGTGGAGGAGGGGAAACCCCGCCTTGCGTGCCGCCAAGATCAAATCCGCATCGTGATCGGCACTGATCAGTGCCGCGCTCAGCGTCGGTCTTCGAGGCCGGCACAGGCGACGCAACAATTCGATGCCGTCGACGCCATCGCCCAGATGGTGGTCGGCCAGTATGATGTCGACGCCGGAATGGCTGCACTGCGTGGCGGCCTCCGAGCTATTGCGCGCCTTGAGGACACGGACGCCCCACTGCCCGAGCAACGCCTCCATTCCGTCGAGGATCGCGGCGTCATTATCGACGCACAGCACGCGCACGCCTTGCAGATCGCCGGGATCCGGAGCGGGCGCGTGTCCGTCGCCGCTGCGTGGCGGCCGGGCGCCGATCTCGCGCATCACGCGCACGCCGAACATCGAGCCGCGGCCTGGATGGCTGGTAAACGAGAGGCTATGTTGCATGAGCTTGGCGAGCCGATCGCAGATGGACAAGCCGAGTCCCAGGCCCTTTTCACCCCAGGGCGAATCATGTTCAAGCCGGCTGAACTCGGCATACATCTCCTGGCGCTGATGCAGGGCTATGCCGGGACCGGTGTCATACACGGCAATTTCGACTTCGCCGCCGCGCCTGCGGCAACCGAGCAGCACGCCGCCGCTCTCGGTGTAGCGCAGACCGTTCGACAGATAGTTCTGCACGATCCGGCGCAGCAAGGAGCGATCGCTACGCACCACTTCGCGGCAGCCGACCACGCGCAATCGTAGGTTTCGGGCCTGCGCGAGCGGCGCATATTGCCTGTGCAGTTCCTCGAGCAGATCGACAATTGGAAAGCTGCTGATATCCGGCTTGAGCGCACCGCTGTCCAGGCGGGCACTGTCGAGCAGGTCGTTGAGCAGCTCCTCGGCGGCACGCATCGAGTCGTCGATGCGGCTGGCCAACTCCTGAAATTCCGGGAGCGCCCGGGCCTGTGACTCGAGCGCTGATACGAACAGCCGCGCGGCATTTAGCGGCTGCAAGAGATCATGGCTGGCAGCGGCGAAGAAGCGCGTTTTGCTCATGTTCGCGGCTTCCGCCTCCTGTTTGGCGAGCCGCTGCGCCTCGAGTGACGCACTGAGTTCACGCGTGCGGTGTGCGACTCGCTCCTCCAATCCCTGCTTCGCTTCGAGTAGCGCCTGCTCATGGCGCTTGAAGTCGGTGATATCCGTATAGGTCGTGACGAAGCCGCCGCCTGCCATGGGTTGACCGTGAATGCTGTACACCTGCCCGTTGCGGCGTTCCCGCTGGAACGTGTAGGGAGTGCCTGCACGCAAATGCGCCAGCCTCTTTTCCACCTGCACTTCCGGGTCGCCTGGTCCAAGCTCCCCCCGCGCGGCGCTCCAGCGCAGCAAGTCGATCACCGGGCGCCCGACCGTGACGAGTCCGTCGGGATAGCCAAATAGTTCCAGATACCGTCGATTCCACGCGACCACCCGCAGCTGCGCGTCGACCACGCTGATGCCCTGCGTCACATTTTCCATCGTGGCCTGCAGCAATTGTCGGCTGAAGCGCAGTTCCTGCGAGGTCTCGTCGAGAAGCTCAGCGACTTCGTCGACTTCGAGGCCCTTTCGATGCAGCGCATGGGTGAGCACCACGCGCGCCGATGACGCGCCAATCGATGCGGCGAGCGCGCGTTCCACATGCTGCACCAGGCCCCGATCGGCAGGCTCCGACGGCTTGGGCAGACCGTGCCCCGTTTGAGCGACATATTCGCGCAGCGCCTGGTCGGCGGCTGTGGCGCCGAGGATTCTCGACGCGACGGTCTCGAGATCGCCAATTTTGCAATTGATCGCCAGCAGCCCGACCGCGGGTTGCTTCGGCGCCACGAAGGCCCGTGCGGCCAGCCGCTCCTGCAGACTTGCGCCGCGGCGCCCCGACACGATGAGCATCACGAGCACATTGAGCGACAGCGCCAAAAGCGCGCGTGGTCCGACCGCATCCGTTGCTGCGACATCGCCGAGCAAATGCGGCAGCGATTTGAGTACACCCGGCCATCCGGCGATTTCCCTGGCAGCCACGATTCCGCCGGCGCCGAGATTGGGCAGGAACAGCAGATATCCCCAGGCGATGAACCCGCTCAGCATTCCCCAGAACACGCCCGCGCGGCTCGCACGCCTCCAATAGAGCGCAGCGAACAGGGCCGGAGCAAACTGTGCCACGGCGGCGAAGGCCAGCTGACCGATCGCCGCCAGGCTGATTGATCCCGACGCGCTGCGATAGTAGGCAAAAGCCAGCAGGGCGAGCGATACGATGACGGCGCGCCTCACCCACAGCACGCGCTTTCCGAGGCTGGCACCGTCCTCCAGGCGCTGATGCCACAGGAGCGGTGCGGCGATATCATTCGAAATCATCGTGGCCAGTGCCGTGCTGGCGACCACCACCATCGCGGTGGCCGCCGACAGACCCCCGAGGAAGACCAATACGGTGAGCCAGGGGACTCGGTAGCTCATGGGCAGCGTCAGTATCAGCGAGTCCGAGGCGGTATGCAGCGTGAGTCCGTCGACCGTGCCGAGGGCGACCACGGGAACGACCACCGCCGAGAAGATTCCGAGGTAGGCCGGCAACAGCCAGCGCGCGGTCTTCAAATCCTCGGTGCGCGCGCATTCGACCACCGCGACCTGGAACTGCCGCGGCAGACAGAAGATCGCCGCCGCCGCCAGCAAGGTAATCGTCGCGGTATTGGCGTTGAGCAGGGTCCCGCTCCCGGCAAGCTGCGCGGGCAGCACCCAGGGTCGGCCGCGGAGGTGCAGACACGCGAATACGCCCACTGCCACGAACGCGAACAGCTTCAGCAGCGATTCGAATGCGATCGCCAACATCAACCCTTCACGGTGTCGGGTCGCATCGACGCGGCGGGCGCCGAACAGCACCGCGAACAGCGCCATCACCAACGCGACGGCAAGCGCCGTATCCCGGTACCACGGCACATGGCGTGCGCTCGCCGCAGTCAGTACATCGACACTGGTGGCGACGGCCTTGTATTGCAACGCGATGTAGGGAATCGCGGCCGCCAGCGCAATCAGCGTCACGAGCACGGCGAGAGCGCGGCTCTTGCCGAATCGAGAGGCGATGAAATCCGCGATCGAACTGACCTTGTGCGCCCGTCCGATCCTCGTCAGCCGCTCCAGGAATGGCAGCGCGAACAGGAATACCAGCGCGGGCCCCAGATAAATCGGCAGGTAGCCCCAGCCATCACGCACGGCGGACCCCACGGCGCCGAAGAAAGTCCAGGACGTGCAGTACACGCCGAGTGCGAGCGCGTAGATCACGGGGCGCAGGCGGCGTTGGGTGGGGTAGGTTCGATGGCGCTCGCCATAAAAGGCGATACCGAAGAGACAGCCGAGATATGTCAATGCGAGCAGTGACAAAAGCCAGCTGGAAAACATGTGCCCCTCCCTGGGCACCCACTCTAAGCCGGAGACTAAGCCAAGACAAATGGCATGCGAGCGGTGTGTTTGCTATCGACCAAGGTCGAATGGTGCGGGGCGGTGGTCGGACCTAGTATCTCAGCGAGATCATGGCGAGCGGACCGGCGCGCTGTGTGACTACATTTGCGAGGGGAGCAACAATGAAAATGCACAAGTGCTTGGGTGGAGCGGCGTTCGGCCTGGCGTTGATTGCGGTCTCGGCGCAGGCCGAGGTGAAAGACCCGTTGCCTGACAGCCTGTCGCTGGGCGGGGTCACGCTGTATGCAACCATCGATGTGGGCTACGCCTATCAAAGCAATGGTGTGCCGCTCAGCAGTCAGTATATCGATGGGCTGGAATATCAGGCCTTCACCACGACTCGTAATTTCGCAGGCTCACAGTCGACGATCGCCGAGAGCGGCCTGGAGCAATCGAAAATCGGGATCCGGGTGTCCGAGCCCATCGCCAGCGGCTTCTCGCTCGTAGCGAGGACCGACACGGGATTCAATCCGCTGTCGGGTCATCTGGCCGATGCGTGCGGGAGCATCGCCACGAATAGCGGAGTGAAGCAAGGTGAGCAAACCGCGAATGCGGACAGCAGCCGGTGCGGGCAGGCGTTCAACGGCGTCATCTGGGGCGGTGTGAGCCACCCGCTCTACGGCACCCTCAGCATCGGCCGCCAACAGTCGCTGCAGCTCGACGCGCTCGCCCTTTACGATCCGCAGACTCTATCCTATGCGTTCTCGTTTCTCGGCTACTCGGGCTTCAACGCCGGTGCGGGCAGCACGGAAGCGGCACGCTGGGATAACTCGGTGAAGTATGCGTTTGTGAGCGGGCCGGCGCACGTCACGGTCATGTACTCCAACGGCGGGCAGGACACGGGTCTGCTGGGAAAATCCTACGCTTTCGATGTCGGCGCCACCTTCAATGGGCTGTCCGTCGATGCCGTCTACGAGAACGAGAAGGGCGCGGTCAACCTGAGAAGCGCCTTCGACAACGGTCCGAACCCACTGAACCCGGTGTCGACTCCGGCGGATCCCTTTCCCACGCCGGGTTTGGCCGCCTACATCTCCGATGACAAGTCGTACAATCTCTTGGGCAAATACACCCTCGAGATGGGCGATACGGGTCATACGGACAAGCTCACGTTTTACGCGGGCTACTCCCATATCGAGAAGGAACACGGTGACTACACGGCCGGCGCCGCTCAGGGGAATTACCAGATCAACGTCGGAATCAATGTCAATGACTCGGCCGTCTACAACATGGAATGGTTCGGTGCGAGATATGCCATGCGTTCGGGCTTGAACCTCACTGGCGCGTTCTATCACGTCACTCAGAACAGCTGGACCATCGGCCTTGGAACGAGCGGCGTGGACAACATCGGCTGCAGCGCCGCGGGCTTGCTGTGCGCCGGCGCCTTCAAGGAGGTATCCTTCGTTGCAGACTACATCATCAACAAGCACTATGACGTATACGGCGGCGTAAATTGGTCGGAAGTCACCGACGGTCTCGCCAACGGATTTGTCGGCACCACCGTCGGGACCTCTGGGAGTGAGAACCAGACGACCCTCATGTGGGGCCTGCGTATCAAGATCTGAAGGGGACGACATGGCTATCAGCACAACTGCGGGCAATTTGCCCGCGGGGCAGGCGGCATCGCAGAACGACTGGTTGGTGATCGGCGCCTCCTCGCTCGGCACCGTATTCGAATGGTACGACTTTTATTTGTACGGCCTGCTTGCCGCGGTGATCAGCGCGCAGTTTTTCTCGGGCGTCAATGACACCACCGGCTTCATCTTCGCGTTGGCCGCGTTCGCGGCGGGATTCGCGGTGCGGCCTTTCGGGGCGCTGGTGTTCGGACGGCTCGGCGATCTGGTCGGTCGAAAGTACACCTTTCTCATCACCATGAGCATCATGGGGGGCGCGACCTTTGCGGTCGGACTCCTGCCGAGCTATGCGACCGCCGGTGTGACGGCGCCGATTCTATTGGTGGCGCTGAGACTGCTGCAAGGTTTGGCGCTCGGCGGCGAATACGGCGGCGCCGCGACCTACGTCGCCGAACACGCGCCGCCCGGCAAGCGGGGATTTTTCACCAGCTGGATACAGACCACGGCGACCCTCGGCCTGTTCGCCGCACTGTTGGTCGTCATCGGCACGCGCACCTATGTCGGCGAAGATGCCTTCAAGGCCTGGGGTTGGCGCATACCATTTCTGGTGTCCATCCTGTTGCTCGCCATCTCCCTGTGGATCCGGATGCAGCTGGCCGAGAGCCCCGTATTCGTCAACATGAAGAATCTGGGAACCACATCGAAGGCGCCGCTCCAGGAAGCGTTCGGCCAGTGGGTCAACCTCAAGATCGTGTTGATCGCCCTGTTCGGCGGCGTCATGGGGCAGGCGGTGGTATGGTACACAGGCCAGTTCTACGCACTGTTCTTCCTCGAACGGATGCTGCGGGTCGACGGCGCCACCACCAATATTCTGACCGCCATCGCACTCGTCCTGGCGACGCCGGCATTCGTGCTTTTCGGCTGGCTGTCGGACAAGATCGGCCGCAAGCCCATTATTTTGTCCGGCTGTTTTCTCGCCATGGTGACTTACTTTCCGCTGTTCGGCGCACTGACTCGCTATGCCAATCCGGCCCTGTATCAGGCGCAGGCGGCGGCGCCGGTGACGGTGTATGCGGATCCAGGGCAATGTTCCTTTCAGTTCGATCCCATCGGCAAGAACAAATTCGACTCGACATCATGCGATATAGCCAAGAGCTTCCTCGCCAAGGCCGGCGTCTCGTATCATCGAATCGAGGCGCCGAGCGGCGCGGTGGCCGAGATCCGCAGCGGCACGACGACAGTGACCGCCCCGGATCCGAGGACGGTCACCGGCAAGGATCGCAAGGAAGCGATCGCGAAGTTTCAAGTCGCTGCGAAGGCTGTCCTGACCGCGGCCGGATATCCTGACAAGGCAGACCCTGCGGCCATCAACAAACCGATGGTGGTGCTGATATTGTTCGTATTGGTGCTGTACGTCACCATGGTTTACGGTCCCATCGCAGCCACGCTGGTGGAATTGTTCCCCGCCAGAATTCGCTACAGTGCCATGTCTCTCCCGTATCACATTGGTAACGGGTGGTTCGGAGGATTTCTACCGACGACCGCGTTTGCGATGGTGGCGGCGACGGGCGATATCTACTACGGACTCTGGTACCCGGTTGTCATCGCCGGCGCGACCCTGATTATCGGTGTCTTTTTCCTGCCCGAAACCTTCAGGAGGAGCGTCGACGCCTAACGAGCATCGGAGGACGGCGAAACATCCTGGTAGAGGCGGTAATTCTCCTCTCCGATATCCATGAACGAGCGCAGCGTGACGGTCCGCTCGAAGGCGTCGATCTGCCAGTCTGTCGCGCCGGTCGACCGTTGTTCAGCCGACAAGAGATCGCGCCGGGTCAGTGCGGGCGCTTCGCGCCCGGATGCGTGGAGTATCTGCATCAACGCCAGCGGACCCTGTAGAAGGGCTACGGTATCGGGGTGGCGCGCGTCTACCGATTCCAGCCGCAGCGGCATCGGCAGCACGAGTTCCACGCGGTCTCCGGAACGCCAGTGGCGGGTCAATGGCGCAAAGGTACCCGGGAGCCAGGCCGGGGGTTGGCGCTGCCCGTTGATGTAGACCTGCGCTTGCGGCGCCCATCGAGGAATCCGGAGGTTTATGCTGAACCGCAGGGCGGCGGGCAGCGCGAGCTCGAGCACGATGACATGGTCGTGGGGGTAATGCGTAACCATTCTGAGCCCGCAACGTAGGCCCCCTTGTTCCCAGCGAACGTTCGCCGGCACGTACAGATTGATGAAGATCCCCTGATCGTCGACGAAGCACACGCTGATGGGATAATCCGCCGCCAGCAGCGGCAAGGTGCCTGAGCAGCACGGCCAGCGATCCCAATGGAACGTCTTTTGGGCGTGCCGCGTGTAGTCGGAATAGTAGAATGCGCGCCCGTCCGGCTGGATGGGCAGTGCACCCAGGCTCGCGTTGTACAACATGCGCTCCATGCTGTCGCCATATCGAGCATCCCGGGTGATGCGCAGCAAATGACGGGTCAATTTAAAGTGTGCATAGGCGCCACAGGGGGTCTCGAAGCTCATTTTTTGGCTCTCGAGACTGGCGCCGAGCGCGCCACCGTCGGGCTCCACGAAATGCTCGTCCGGCCCCCACCCCCCGGTTGCGAAGCTTTGGGCGTCGATGAAGCCGAACCCGCGCTCCGCGGCGTGCAGGTATTCCACCGTGCCGAGCGACAGATACGCCTGCGCGGCAGAGCTCAGCGCATTGACGTGGCTGTAGGCGTGCTTGCCGGGGAGCACGTTTGTGCCGACGGCAAGGGCCGAGAAGAACTCATGATAGAGAAAGCGCTCAGCCAGCAATAAATGGGATTCATCGCCGGTCAACTGCCAGGCGAGGAACTGGTTTTCGGGCAATGTGTAACTTTCGTCCCAGGCGTGCGCGGTGAAGTCCTCGTACGGCCGACTGTGCTCGTTGCGCGGAACAGCGTGGCCCGGCAGGTAGGGCAGTGCGGTTTGCGTGGTGCTGCGAAGCGCGGCAAGGGCGGTGGGGTCTTGGGTGAGGCATTTGGCGGCGATCAGCCCGCCGACGAGTTTGTCGTAAATGTAGGCGGGGAAGCGATTGTTTTGGTAGAAGCCTGGATCGATGGTCGCCGCATACGCGCGCACCAGGCGGTGCGTTTTCGCCTGCGCGGCTGGATCGCCCGAGATGCGAAAAAAGCGCGACAGGGCGCTCAGCCACTGACCGAACGTCGATCCGGGCGCAAAGCCATCCGCGTCATACCAGCCGCCGAGGTCGATGCCGGGAGCTGCCAGACGCGCGCGCACCCTAAAGGGGCGCAGCAGTGAATCCTCATCGACATCGAGCAGCAATTGCTGATTCTGCTGCAGCTGTCGCTTGACGGGACCGTCGCCGAGCTGGACCTGACCGTAGTCCATCTCGCGCAATACGGAAGGGGGGGCGGAGCGGTTCATGCGTCACGGTCGAGAGGAGAAGGGCAGATGTTGCAAAATATCACCAAAATCGCGATCTTGCCGCGGAGCAGCCGCGTTGGCCCGCGGCAGGGTCCGGTCCCCCCACTGTATTGACCATGATCTGGTGTTATATGTACTGCTGCCGACATACGCTCTTCAACGTGGGAGGCGCGGGAGGTCTTTGGAGATATGTCGATGAATGAATCAAAGGCCACGGTCGGGTCGTGCGCCATGGCGGTGATGGGCAAGGCGTCTTTTCCCGGGCGGGCCAAAACGCGGCTCATTCCGGAAATAGGCGCCGAGAATGCGGCTCGCTTGAACACCGCTTTCCTCCAGGACATCACCACCAATTTACTACAGGCAAGCGTTGAGGCGCCCATCAGCGCGTACGTTGCCTATGGCCCGGCCGGGGCGGAGCAGTTTTTCCGCGATCAGGTGTCGAGCCAGGTGCACCTGGTGGAGTGCAGCCTACCGGATTTTGGCGAGTGTCTGTTCCGTGCCATCACCACGATGCTCGATCGCGGTCACTTCGCGGCCTGCGTGGTAAACGCCGACAGCCCCACGCTGCCGACCGGCTACCTGGTCGAAGCCGCGAGACATCTCGCGCTGCCGGGCGATCGGGCGGTCCTCGGTCCCTCGACGGACGGAGGCTACTATTTTCTGGGAATCAAAGCGCCACACCGCCGGCTGTTCGAGGAGATTGCCTGGAGTACGCCAAGCGTCGCCGCGCAAACCCGTCTGCGAGCGACCGAGCTGGGTTTGGAGCTCGTCTCGTTGGAGTCCTGGTACGACGTCGACGACGGCCTGTCGTTGCGGCAGCTGTTGACCGAGCTGGCCCAGCCCGCACCCCGGCCGATCGACGGAGCGGTGCGGTATGCCGCCCCGCACACGCGCGCCGCTTTGAATGCCATGCGGGAGCAACCTGGGTGCGCGATTGCATGAAGTGGCTCACTTCATTGCGCGCCGCGTTTTGGATCTGCGCCGCGTTCAGTCTTTTCCTGTCCACGGTTGCCTTGTGGCTGCTGTGGGATTGGTCGATGGAAGGGTTCGTTGCGACTTTCATCGGACTCGTGGTGCTCTACGGCTACGCAGGTTTCTGCGTGATCAAGGGGAAATTTCACGCGAACGGCGCCGAGACTTCCGCGCTCGCGGCGATATTGGCGGTCGCCGCACTGATGCGGGTCATTGCGCTGTTCGCGCCGCAAGCGTTGTCGACCGATGTGTTCCGCTACGTCTGGGATGGGCGCGTGCAGGCCGCTCACATCAACCCATATCGCTTCATACCGGCGGACCCCGCACTCGCGCCGCTGCGCGATGCGGTGATCTACCCGAACATCAATCGAGCCGAGTATGCGCATACCATCTATCCGCCGACCGCCCAGATGGCATTTCTGGCGATCGAGCGGGTGAGCGACAGCGTTGTTGGGATGAAGCTGGGATTGGTCGCGTTCGAGGCTGTCGCCATCGCGTGCCTCATCGCGCTGCTGCGCAGCCGCGGGCTGCCCGCCACGCGGGTGATCCTGTATGCGTGGCATCCGTTGCCCATCTGGGAATTCGCCGGCTCGGGCCACGTCGATGCGATCGCCATTGCGTGCTTGCTGCTGGCCTTCCTGGCCGCCTCGCGGCGTGCCCCGATCTGGACCGGCGTGGCACTCGCGGCCGCAACGCTGGTCAAATATTATCCTGTGATTGCCGCACCTGCGCTTTACCGGCGTTGGGATTGGCGCATGCCGGCCTCGTTCGCCGTGACCTTGCTGCTGCTATATGCACCCTACCTGGGCGTGGGGAGCTCGGTCTTCGGCTTTGCGTCGGGCTACGCCACGGAGGAGGGGCTGCGCGATGGGAGCGGCATCTGGATTCTGGCGTTGCTGAGGAGGCTCGGTCATTTGCCGGGTGACCCACTACGCATCTACGGGCCCCTCGTGGCGGTCTTGTTGATCGCCATGGGCTTGTGGATTCTGTTCTCAGCCAGGCGGGCCAGGAGCGGTCAGCTCGAGAATGTCGCCCTGATCGCCGGCGCCTTCACCATCTGTGTGTCGCCGCATGACCCCTGGTATTTCACCTGGCTCGTGCCGTTCCTATGCTTTCGCGTATCCGCCGCGCTCCTATGGCTCACGGTCGCGTGTACCCTCATGTACGTGATGCCTCGGCCCACCGGCCTGACCGCTCAATCGCTGATCTACCTGCCCTTTCTCGGCATTGTAGTTCTGCAGGCGGCTCTCAGGCGTCCCTTTACCCGATTGGAGATTCTCGATGCTCCGCACAGCTCTTGATCCGCGTCGCTATTTTGAAGGCGTGTCGGAGAATCGATCGGCCGTCGCCGCTGACGATCCCGTGTGTCTTTATCTGGAGACGACCAATCGATGTAACCTGCTTTGCACCACCTGCCCGCGAACTTACGAGGAGCTCGAGCCGCCGGCCGACATGAGCTGGGAGCTTTTCACCCGCATCGTCGATCAGTTTCCCGCGATCGCGCGCGTGGTTCTTCATGGCATCGGCGAACCGATGATGGTGAAAGACCTTCCAAGAATGGTGCGCTATTTGAAGTCGCGCGGCGCTTACGTGCTCTTCAACACGAACGGCACCCTGCTGAGGCCCAAGAAGGGCCGCGAGCTGATCGACGCCGGCCTCGATGAGCTGCGGATCTCGCTGGACGCCGCCGAAGCGAAAGCCTTCAGGCTCGTCCGCGGCCGTGACTGGTTCGAGCGCATCGTACGCAACGTAAGGGACTTCGTCGCACTCAAGGAGCAATTGCGCGCCGGCAATCCGCGCCTGTCCCTGTGGCTCACGGGACTGCGCGAGACGCTCGAGCAGCTGCCGGATTTCATCCGACTCGCAGCCGATCTGGGCGTCCCGGAAGTGCACCTGCAGCGGCTGGTACATTTTCCGGAGGGCCAGGGGTTGGCTCGGCCACAGTCGTCGTTGTTCGAGCGGTTGCAGGCCGAGGAGACCGGGTATCTGGAGGACGCTCGCCGGGCCGCTGCGGAGCGCGGCGTGACGTTCGACGCGTCGGGCGCGGGCGAACCCGAAGCGAGCCTCACGCGGGCCGACGGGCTCAAGCCCTGGTCCATTTGCCGACGCCCGTGGACCCTGATGTATTTTACCGCGCACGGCAGAGCGATTCCCTGCTGTATCGCGCCTTTCTCGATGCGCGGGTACGAGAGCTTCACCTTGGGAGACGCCTCGCAGCAGTCGCTGCGCGAAATCTGGAACGGGCCGGGCTATCGGAGCTTCCGAGCCGCGCTTTTGAGTGATTCGCCGCCCTCGGCTTGCGCGAGTTGCGGGTTGCGCTGGAGTCTGTAGAGCCATGGCGGACGGCGCGGAGATTGAGGAGCTACTGAGCACGGCAAGGAGCAGCACCTACGCGCGGCTCGACGACAGTGCGGCAGTCCCCCTGTTGATGAGGCTGGTCGATGCGGAGGTGATTCAAGATGCAGGCCGGCGCTTGCGGCAGGCTATCGCCGGCATGGAGCTTTTTTTGGACGGGGCGGAGCCACCCAATTCCGGCCTCGGCGATCCAATTCACACGCTTCGCGCGTCCCTTTGTTCGGAGGCGCATCAATTACTGGCAGGTCCGCTGTTTCGCGGGGCAGGACCAGCTCCGTCCGAACACACGATACGGTCCGCCTATCGACTGGCGGGAGCCCTGGAGAGCCTGATTGCCTCGAATGCTCCGGCCGCTCAGGAGAGCACATCGCGCAGCCACCCTTCGCTCGCCCGCAAGCGGGACGTCGTGCGATATGCGCGATACGGTAGCGCGGAGGTTGTCGCTCAGGAGGCGGCGTACGCGCGCATGCTTGGAATTGATCCGAGGCGCGCGCGACTGCTGCTGACCTCGTCGGGCATGGCGGCCTACGCACTCATCGAGACATTTCTGCTGCGCGAGGTGCTTCAGTCCGGCGATCGGATCTTGCTCAATCCCGGCATCTATTTCGAGACCCGGCATCAAGTGCAATCGCTCTCGTATTTCGACGTCAAGGTTGCCCGCGGGGGCGCCCGGGAGGACACGCTCGATGCCATCCGCGAACAGCGCCCGCGCGTGGTGTTCGTCGATCCGCTGACCAATTCAGCTGAATTGAGACTCATCGATTTGCCGCGTCTGCTCGATGCCGCGGAGGCCCTCTGCGAGCGTGAAACCTGGTTCGTGGTCGATGGGACCTTGTTGTCCGGAAGCTTCGATCCCTTCTCCAAGGTGCGCCGACGCGTGCGAATCCTGTATTACGAGAGCGGATGCAAATATCTGCAGGTGGGCGCCGACCTGGGTCCGGCGGGCATCGTGGCAGTCGAGAGCGGGCTTGCCGCTCGGTTCGAGCACTGGCGGCGCGGCATCGGCGCCGTCGCGACGGATACACTGGTGCTGCCAAGAGTATCGCGCTGCGCTTATCTCTGTTTCCTGCGACAGCAAACGGCGTGCGCCCGCGCGGTCGCCGAGTCCGTGCTGGAGAACCAGCGCGCTGACGGACCGGTCATCGCCTGCTCCTTTCCTTCGGAGGCAACCCATCCGGATTTTGCCGAGGCGCAACGCTATGCGCACCTGGGTGGCGTTGTGGCCTTCCGCTTTCTCGATGCGCGTCTGAATTGCCGGCAGCCGCTCGAACTTTTTATTGACTGCCTCATGGCGGCGGCGCGGCGGCGCGGTGTGCCGCTGACCGCGGGGGTGAGCTTCGGCTTTCGAGTCCCGCGGATCGGGGCAGCCTGGATAAGTTACGACGACAACGAGGCGTTTCTCAGGCTATCGGCAGGGGTGTCCCCCGAAGTGGCCCGGCAGGTCGGACAGCTGTTGGTCGAATGCGCGCACGGATTTGTCTGGCCGCCGGGACGGGAATCCGGATGAATGCAGCGATGTCGCGAGCACCCATTGTGCTGATCGTCCCGACGCGCGACGAGGAGGGTTCCATCGGTGCGGCGCTCGCCAGCGTTCCGCGGCATCGCGTCGATCGCATCATCGTGGCGGATGGCAACAGCACCGATTCGACGGTGGTCAAGGCACGCGCATCGGGCGCGGAGGTGATCGAGGCGGGTCGCGGCTATGGCCGCGCCTGCTGGCTCGGAGCGCTGGCCGCGGACGAAGCGGCAATCCTCGTCTACATGGACGGCGACGGCAGCGACCGCGCGGAGTTGATCGAACGGCTGATAGATCCGATCCTGTCGGGCGAAGCGGACTTCGTGATCGGGTCGCGCACGCGCGGTGAGCGGGCAGGGGGCAGCATGGGATGGCATCAAGTGATCGCCGGCCGGCTCGCCGGTGCGATGATCCGATGTCTTTACGGCACGCGATACAGCGACATGTGCGCCTTCCGGGCGATTCGCCGCTCTGATCTGCTGCGCCTCGGGATGAGCGAAATGACCTATGGATGGAATCTCGAAATGCAGATGCGTGTGGCCAAGGCCGCTCTGCGCGTCCTCGAAATCCCGGTCCCGTACGGCGCGCGGGTCAGCGGCGAGTCCAAGGTGTCCGGCCATTTCACCACCAGCGTTCGCGTGAGCATGCAGCTGGCCTCCACCTTCCTGCGCGTGGCCTTGTCATGAGCCGGGGCCGCTCACTCCATGACGCCGGTCGCCTCGAAACGCGCAGCGAAAGCTAGATTCCGGCGAACCAGCCTTCGCCCAAATTTTCCCAGTAGCCTCCGGGATACTGGTTGGTCACCTCGATCGCGGTGATCCATTTGGGATTCTTGTATCCCAGCTTGGTCGACATACGCAGACGCACTGGAAAGCCGAAGGGGTCGGCCAGCGTCTCGCCTGCGTAGCGGGTGGCCAGCAGTGTTTGCGGATGGAGCGCCGTCGCCATGTCGATGCTGCTGGGATAGTCGTCAGCCGTTTTGAAGGCGACATACCGGGCATGCAGGTCTGCACCCACTCGTTCCAGGAAGCTGCGCAAGGTAGGGCCGGACCATCCCCCGATGTAATCCCAGCCCTCGACGCAGATATGCTTGATCACCATCTCGCTCGTGGGCAGTGTCATGAGACGCTCGAGCGTCCAAGGCCGCTTGTCCGCGATGGATCCCGCAAGCTCCAGCTTCCAACCCGACACATCCACCGGTTTTACCTGGGTGATGTCATAGTACGCGTTGAATTTCGGCGGCTTCAAAATCATCGATGCGGGGTAGGTCGGTGCCAGGTGATTTGGGTCGAAAAGCGCGGCTTGTACCCGGTCGTTCCACGCAGACATCAGGCGCAATCCCTTGTCGATGGAAGGATCCGAGGTGACATCGCAGCCCGTGAGCAGGGCAATCGCACCGAGCGAAAGACCGCCCCGCATGAAGCCCCGGCGTTCGAGAAGCTGAATCCGGCCGCGGTGGTTGTCCAGAATGGCGGGATCCGGCGGCTTTGCAGGTCGAAACGGCGATTTCACGGAGATTCTCCTCGCGGCTGCAGACGCGGACCGCCGCTCAGCATGGCCCAGAGGGTTTGCGGCACGAGCAGGGAGAGCGCAACGTGGACGATCAAGAAGCCGACGATCACGCACATCCCGATGAAATGGTCGATGCGCACCGCCTGAAACCCGCCGAGGAGCGCCACCCCCGAGGAAAACTGAACGGGCTTCCAGATGAGAAGGCCGGTCACGACCTGCGAAATTCCGGCCAGGATGACCACGATGTACAGCAATTTTTGCACCGCATTATAAACGGTCAGATCATCGTGTTTGATCTTGAAATGCAGCGTGTCACGCACGGTCTGCACGACGTCGGCAGCATGAATCGGCAGCATCCGCTCCCGTAGCCGTCCGGTCACGAGCCCGTAAACGAGATACGCGAGGCCGTTCAGCGCAAGCAGCCACATACCGGCAAAATGCCACAGCAAGCTGGGTGCGGCCCAGCTGCCGAGGCGCAGACTGGAGGAGAAATGCAGGCCGTGGATGATGACGTAGTCGTCGTAAATCCCCCAGCCCGACATGATCATGACGAGCATCGCGAACGCATTGATCCAATGCATGATGCGCACCGCGAGCGGATGCAGTCGCCTGGTTCTACCTTTGTTCATGCAATCAGCACTCCTTGCACTCGGTTCTTTGGTCGTCAATGCGAAGGATGAGCCAAGCCCATGCGGATTACTTCATCGGGGCCCAGCACGGTGGCACCGCCCGGTGCGAAAGTCGGGAACGTACGCAGGTCCTGCGGCGTAAAGTCGAGCACCTCGAGATCCTGTCCGACCAGCACCATGCCCTTGGCTGGGACGGCAATGTCGCGGCCTCCGAAACCCCAGAACCCGCCGAATTTGATCACCACTGCCAGCTCATCGTTCGCCAGCCGGACTACGTTCAGCACGTGGCCGAGCAGCGGTCGACTCTCCAATGGCGCGAGTACCGGCCGCTCGATCAAATCGCCGACACGCACCGGCTGCGGAAATCGCTTGGCGGCAAAAGCGGCCAAGTCGCTGCCGGGTGGCGCAGCTTCTTGCGCGAGGGCGCCAAGCGCAAAACACGAGAGTGCCACGATGCGCAACGACAGACCGAGCGGTTTTAGATATCGAGACAGGGGGATCACACGTGTTTGCGACCGTTTGGTCTTCCGGCCGGCTGAAGCATAGCGCGGATCCTGTGTGCATGTCATATCGAGACGGCGCGCGCGAGTGGCCGCAATTGAGCCTCCTCTCCGAGCTACTGCTGCCGCTGAGAACACGCAAGTAACTGTTCCAGCACGTCTGAAGCCGCGCGGCCGAAGCGGCGGGTCAGGCGACGCAACAGGTCGAGGTCGGTCGCCGCATCGGCTCTCGTCAAGGCCGCTCGCGCATCGGCAATGTCCTGCGGGCCCCCTGCGTAGCATTTCATCGCGATGAAGTCTTCGCGGCCGATCATGCGCAGCGTGTCCCCCTGAAACGGCACGGTGATCGTGCGTCTAAAGGCTTCAGGGTCCAATCCCCGGATACCCGCCAGCAACTCCACCGTATTGTCATGATCATCCTGGAGGATCAGCATGGCCGGGATTGGGTCCTCGTGGTCGCCGAGGCGAACCTCTGCGCGAAAGCCTGCCCTCTCGAACGCGCTGCGCAAAGCGCTCAACTGCGGGAGGGGGACCGACAGCACGGCGTCAGCGTCGGTGGTAGCGCGTACCTCGCCGTGCACGGCGGCAGCCACCGCGCCAACCAAGGCATAGGGAATGTTGTGAGCCGTCAGGATCTGCGCCACGTCCAGGAATAGGAGCGAGGATTGGCCGGGCGCCTGAGTCCTCATCGCGGTTGAGGCGAGGCTGCGCCACGCCGTAAATCGGCCAGCAGTTCGCTGTGCCGCAGCTGCGCGTTGAGGCGCTGCTCGGGACTGAGTCGCTGGAGGGTCGCGCCGAGCTCGCCGCGGGCGTGATCGGCCAGCCGCGAACGCTGCGCCCGGCCGGCAAGGGCGGTACCGCTGACAAACACACCCGCTTCGGCTGGATCCTTACCCGTGAGCAGTACGAGTTGCAGCTTCGCGCGGGTGGCGATGCGGATCATGAGCTCCAAGGAAAGATCGGCGACCTGGCCGCGGACAATTTTGCTCACCGTCGGTTGCGGGATACCGAGTGAGCGTGCGACGTTGACCTGCGATCGGCCGATGCCTTTCACGTACCGCGCGATCTGCAGCGCCAGGTCGATGCGCAGTGCCTGCACCGTCTTAAGATCTGCGGAGAGATGTTCACCGTTCATACTCGAAATGGTCATATTATAAATACTATAACAAATAGAAATATAATATTAAAGTCTAGCGCACCAAATACTGTATAAGTTATTGAATTAAATAATTTATGGCTGCCACCAAAAGCGGCCGAATCAACCGCCGAGTGATGTCAGGGACACGGCTATTGGGCGAGCGCGACCCCAGGGCACGAGCCTACAGGGACGTTGAGTGCCGACGCCGGTTGGTCCAGCAGCAGCGACCGGGGTCGAAGGGTCCCGGCGCGGGTGTTGATGATGCGCGCCGGCGATGCCGCGGGACCGCGCACACACCTTCGCGCTCTTTCAATCAGCGTCGGCGTTTCGCACCGGCAGCTTCATCTTGCGCAGCAGCGCATCGAAGCGCGGGTCCGTGCGCAGCGAGGCGAGCGTCGGGTCGGTTTTGATCGTCGAGAGGCCGCCGTCTCGCTGCTGATAGGCCCGCTCGAGCCACTCGAACGCCCGGTCCTTCTCGCCCCGCCACGCGTAGACTTCGGCGATTTCGTCGGCATCCTCCTGCGCGCGCTTGGCCATCAACTCATCCAACGCCTGCTGCGAGCCCTGCTTATCTCCCAGCGTGTACTCGGTCATTGCGATTCCCGACAACCGGAAGCCTTCGTGATCCACCCTGCGAAAGGCTGCCAGCGCCTCCTGACCGTTGGCCTGAAGCAGGCGCAGGGTGCCGAGATTGTTGAGCGCAAACACCGAGGTGGGCTCGATCTTCATCGCGCGGACGAGGGCGAGCTCCGCGTGCGCATAATCCCCTATATTGGTGTAATAGAAACCGAGGGTTTCCCAGGCGTTGCTCGACAGCGGGTCGAGCTCCGTGGCCTTTTTTTGCGCGGCAATCGCCTCCGGCAGCCGTCCCAGAGGGGTCAAGAACTGAGCATATCGGTGCTGAACGTCACTGCTCCGCGGATCGAGTGCGAGCGCCTTCTCGATATCCACCTGCGATCCGGTCCAGTCCCATAGCCAGGTGGTTCGTATGAAGCTGCGCGCCGCATACCCCATCGCATCGGTCGGCGCGAGCGCTATCGCCTTGTCGACATCGTGTCCCGCGCGCTCGATACCGCCCGCATCGCCCGTGAAATCCGCGAGCGCCGCCTCCGCCAGAGCCAGCCCCGCATACGCCGCCGCATAATCCGGATCGAGTACGATGGCATGGATGTAGGCCTCGACGGCGCGGCGATAAGCCTCGAGGTTGCCGCGCCGCGAAAGCTGCCTGCCCAGCAGATACTCGTTATACGCATCGATACTGGTCGTGCCGCGGGAGCCTGCCTCCTGCGCTCCCGCCGCCAGCTTGACCTGCAGTGCGCTGACCACGGATTTGGCAATATCGTCCTGAACGGCAAAAACGTCGGTATCACCCCGGTCGTAAATCTGCGACCACAGCTGATAGCCGTCATCGGCGCGGATCAACCGCGCGGAGATGCGTAAGCGTTCACCGGAGGCCTTGCGAACACTGCCCTCGAGCAGGTACGCCACCTTCAGCTGCTGCGCGATGCTCGCAATCGCCACGTTTTTGCCCTTGAAATAAAAGCTCGAGGTCCGCGCCGGCACCCGCAGATCCGGTACCCGGCCGAGCAGATCGATCATTTCCTCCGTGAGACCGTCCGAGAAATAGTCCTGCTCCTTATCCAAGCTCAGGTTGACGAACGGCAGCACCGCCAGCGAACGCGCCGGCGGCTTGGAGGAAGACGGCAACGCGTCGCCGACACGCCTCGACAGCATCCGATGGTCCACTCCGACTGCCACTAGAATGGTGATTACCGACACGGCCGCAAGCCAGACCGGCGCTCGGTTTCTCTGCAGGAACTTCCGGACTCGATACAGCAAAGGCGGCAATCGCGCCTGTACCGGCTCCCCGTGCAAGTAGTGTTGCAGATCCTCGGCCATGCTGGCCGCACCGGTGTAGCGGTCGGCGGGCTCCTTCGCGAGCGCTCTGAGCGTAATGGCATCCAAATCGCCGCGCAGTTCCCGGGTCAACTTTTCGGGCGTGGTGCCGCGGGCCGCAATCGCTGTGAGGTCGCATTGCGTGCTGGGCCTTTGCACCTCGACCGTGGCAATGGTCCGCTCGAGCAATTCGACCGATGCCGTGCGCTGGATTCGGTAGGGGCGAACGCCGGTGAGCAGCTCGTACAGCAACACGCCCAACGAGTAGATGTCGCTGCGGGCGTCGATCGCATCGCCGCGCAGCCATTCGGGGCTCGCGTAATCGGGGGTGAGCGCGCGGCCATAGAGACTGGTGATCTGTTGACGAGCGGCGGTTTCATCCTGCAGGAGCAGCGCCACTCCGAAGTCCAGCAACCGCACCTGTCCCGAGCTGGTCACGAGAATGTTCGAAGGTTTCAAGTCCCGATGGATGATGTGCTTCTCATGCGCATACTGCACGGCGTCGAGCACCTGCAGAATCAATGCCAGGCGGTCAGGAATTCCCAGGCGCTGCTCGTCGCACCAACTGATCAATGGCTGCCCTTGTACATACTCCATCGCCAAGTACGGCAGTCCCTGCGGATCTATCCCCGCATCGTAGAGACGCGCGATCCGTGGATGTTCGAGGCTCGCCAGAATGTCGCGCTCACGGATGAACCGCTGCTCGAGATCCTTGCGCATACGGGTCAGCAGGGGAAGCTTCAGCGCCACTTCGCGTTTGAATGCACCGTCGGCGCGACGGGCCAGCCATACCTCGGCCATCCCGCCGGTCCCCAAGAGTCGAATTAACTCATAGGGGCCGATGCGTGCGCCCGGTTGTAGACCGCTTACGGCGCCGCTGTCGGATTCATCGTCGGAGCCGAATTCGGACCCGATCGCAAGTTCGTCGGCACCCCCGGTCGCGCCGGGCTCCGGAAGCAGCAAACTCCACAGAGCCGGCGCCAAGTCCTCGTTTCCGGACGGGAGCGCCTCGAGCCAGAGGCGGCGGGCGGCCTCATCGAGTGGTAACACCTCGTCCAGAAGGGGACTCATGCGCGCAAGCTGGGCTGCCGTCAGCGGCATCGATCACCGTTACTTATTAGTCGCACCACTGCGGAAGGTGCCGCCTATTCGATGCCGACAATCTTACTCCCGCCACGGGTAGTTGCGTTTCACGCACCCCTTGATTTTCGCGTCTTCATTTAACTTATTGGACAACGCGTCGGCGCTACGGGGCGTCGGCGCTACGGGACTAACCAATACGGCCGCCGACCTGATGCACCGATTCGGGGCGCCGAGCGATTTCCTGTTGCACCATCTCGAGGTCACCCTTGCCTTCGGCTCGAGTCATCGCAGCGCCGCCAACAGCATGATCCGCGCCTTTTCCCAGTCGCGTTGCACCGTGCGTTCGGATATGTCCATTGCTTCAGCAATTTCTTGCTCGCTGTAACCGCCGAAGTAGCGCATCTCCGCCACCTTGGCCAAACGAGGCTCCGCTTGAGCCAGAGACTCGAGCGCCTCGTGCACCTTCAGAACCGTCTCCTGGGCCTCAGCGACAGTGGCCACGAGCTTGGTCGACAACGTCAGCGGCTGCGCCACACCGCCTCGCTTGCGTCTGGTCCGCTCGCGCATGCTGTCCACGATCACCGAGCGCATCACTTGGGAGGCGTAGGCGAAAAATGCCCGGCGGTCCTCCGCTCGCAATTCCCCCGCGTGTACAAACCGCAGGTACGACTCGTGCACGAGGCTGGTCGTATCCAGCACCGAATTGCCTCCGCCGTTACGCAGCCGGGCGTGTGCAAGATGGTGAAGCTCGCCGTAGGCGGCCGCAAACAGGGTATCCCGCGCGTCCGTATGGCCCGCCTGTAGCTGTTGTAGTAGCTGGGTGAGCTGATCCATCGAGTGCCTCGGCCTGCTGCGGGAGTTCAAATCCGCGCAGTGGAAGTCTTATCGGCCCAATCTAGTCGGAAAGGGCCGGACAATCAAAAACCATGAGACTTAATTCTGTTCATTCGCGACGAAGATATATCAAATATTTTCATTCGGTGATCTTTGGGGCACGAAATTCTCGAGATCACTGTCGGGTTTGGCTCGCGGGCGTCGTCTGTCTGGGTAAGGCTAATTTTAAACCAAACTAGCCGCTCAAAATAAGTACGGGGGTCTTTATGAAAATGTATTCGTTCGCCGCTGCCCGATTCAATCCGCTGCGGATCTATGTGCCAGTCGCGTTCGCAACGGTGCTATTGCTGTTGCTCGCGCCGATTGGCGCAATGTCTCAAGTATCGGCTACCTTGGCGAACGCACCGAGTAGCCATACTCCGCAGCAGGTGCAGAGTGGCAACGCGACGCTGGTTCAGCATTACGATCCAACCAAGATGCTGCGCCTGACGATTGCGCTGACGCTGCCGCATCCGGATCTCGAGCAGAATTTTCTGAAGGATCTGCAAAACAAGCAATCCCCCGAGTTCCACAAATTTCTCACCCCGGAACAATGGGATGCGCGTTTCGCGCCCGCGGCGCAGGACGAGCAGGCGGTGGTTGATTGGGCCACGAGCGCGGGCTTCACCGTCAACCATCGCTATCCCGACCGTTTGTTGGTCGACGTGCAAGCGCCCGCCGGAGTGATCGAAAAGGCGCTCAATATTACGATCAACAGCTATCAGATGGGATCCGCCACTTATTTTTCCAACGACCGTGATCCTGTGATCCCGGACGCACTGGCGCATACGGTACAGGCCATCCACGGCCTGGATTCGTTTCTGCGGCTGCGGCCGGCCCACATCACCTCTCTCGGCAAGAGCCCGACAGACGTGCCGCGGCCTGATTTCGTTCCGGGGCCATCAAGGCTGGTCGGCCAGGCGCAACATGCGGACGGCAACGCAAAGGCGCTGGCGGCTGCTCTGGAGCAGCACAGCGCGCGCGCCTCGACGGGCGGTCCCGACATCACCAACGGAAACTATGATCCGACGGATATTTACAGCAGCGAGGCATACGACTGGAATGCGCTCCAACATCTGGGTCATTGCTGCAATCCCTTCAATAGTCCCACGACCACTTCGCCTCCGCAGACGACGATTGCCATAGCCTCTTTCGGCGACGTGGCGTACTCGGATATCTCCGCATTCCAGTCCCGATATAGTTATCTGGCCTACAACATCAACAAGATCGGGGTCGACGGGGGATACACCTGCAACAATAACAACTCGAACGGCTACGACGATAACTGCCTGGAAGTCACCCTGGATACGGAATACTCCATGGCCATGTCCAACAGTTTCGGCGCTTATCAGGACACCGCGATGGTCTGGGTCTATGAAGGCGCCAACTTCGGCGATATTTACGACGTTTACAACCAGATGGCCACCGACAACTACGGCCGGGTCTCCAGCACCAGCTGGGGTTGCGAGGAGTTCGCCTGCTTCAGCGGTTCGTCCATGAACACGATCGATGGCATCTTCGCCAAGTTGGTGGGTCAGGGGTGGACCCTGATCGCCGCCTCGGGCGATCAAGGTGCCTCGGCCGGCTGCGGCGATGCCACCCGTGTGCAATTTCCCTCGTCCGATCCGAACATGGTGGGCGCGGGCGGCACACTATTGAGCTTGACCTCGGGACCGACTTACCTCTCCGAAGTGGCCTGGACCGGCGGCACGTATAGCGGGGCTTGCAGCCACAACAACGGCGGCAGCACCGGCGGCTTCAGCGGGTGGTTTGGCGAACCGGGATATCAATCCAAGTTCGGCAACGGCGCCCGCGCTGTCCCTGACATCTCGCTGAATGCGGATGCCTTCCAAAACATGTATTTCGCGCAAATCGGAGGCTGGATCGGCGTGGGCGGCACGAGCATCGTGGCCCCCGAGCTCGCCGGATTCTTCGCGCAGCAGAATGCTTACGGTCTCGTGCTCGGGAGCGTCTGCGGCACCGCCGGAACGGCGCCCTGCGCGCCGCTCGGCAACGCGAACTATCTCTTGTATAACTACTCCGGGAGCGGACCAACCTCCTATCACTACCCGTTCTACGACATCACGAGCGGCTGCAACACCAACGATATAACCGCCTTCTACGGACTCGGATACTACTGCGCCGGCGCGGGCTTCGACGAGGTGACGGGCTGGGGATCGATGAACGCGCTGCAACTGGCGTGGGCGATCAACTGGGAGAACGCCTTCACCAGCGGTGGCGGCCCGACCGTCGACATATATGGTCCGGCCACCGGCACCTGGTACCGCACGAATCAAGAAGTGTATTGGTACGTGTATGACACCGGCTCGGGTCCCCCGACCGGCCTGGCCGGCTTCACGCAAGGATGGGATTCAATTCCAGGCGATCCCACGTCGGAGGCGACGCCGGGCACCGGTAATTCCTTCTACAGCGGGCCGCAGTACGCCAACGCCACAGCCGGCTGCCTGTACCTGACGAGCGGCGGTGCTTGCGCGGGTGGCGTGAGCCAGGGCTGGCATTACGCCTACGTCGAGGCGTGGAACAACATGGGCATACCGGCCGTCCAATATTACGGTCCCATCGGCTACGACACCGTGCCGCCGCTGACGACCGCCTCGCTCTCCGGCACCCTCGTGTCCGGCGTGTATGATTCGCAGGTCACCGTGTCCCTCTCTGCCACCGACGCGACCAGCGGAGTCGCGGCCATATACTATAAAATCGGCAGCGGCACTGCGCACAGTTACGTGAGTTACGGGGGTCCGTTCAAAATAGAAGACGCGGGTAATCACGTGATCAGCTACTACAGCGTCGACGTCGCCGGCAACGCCGAAACTCCCGTCCAAACTAAATTCAAGATTGGCGCGGTCGCCACCGTTTCCTTGAGCACCACCGCATTGACCTTCCCCGCTCGGGTGGAAGGCACTTCGTCGGGACCGAAGACGATCACAGTCACCAACACCGGGACCGAGGCGATCTCCTTCAGCTCCGTCGCGATCGGCGGTGCTGACCCCACCTCGTTCACCATTGCATCGAACACCTGCGTGGGTGCGATCGGTGAGGGGAAGACGTGCAAGATCGGCGTTGATTTCAAGCCCGCCGCCTCCGGCGAATTGAGCGCCACGCTGTCGATCACGGACACGGCGTCGGGCTCACCGCAAAAGGTCGCATTGCAGGGCAAGGGAACCACTTAACCGAGGCACAGAAGCCGGTTTGGGTCGATGCATCCCCGGTGGACGACGGCATGGACGCCCGCCGGTCCGCCGGGGATCGCTTTGTCCTTGGCATCGACCGGCCGTTCCGCCTCAGAGTTAGTGCGCCGCAAATATTCTATTGCATAGGGCGCCGAGGGCATCCGGCAGCGCCCGGGAATTCGATGCAAGATCGCTGCCTCCGCCCCGCAGCTGAATGTCGCAGAGCACGGCGTTTTTTTGGGCAATGACCTCGTGCAGGGCGTCGACCCACATGGCGCTGTCGCCCACACCCGGGAGAGGGTCGCCTTTAAGCGGCATTCTCCCCCTCGCCCAGGCATCCACGGTGGTGCGGCCGAGACCCGGCCTCACGCTGACGATGATGGCGGGGAACGAGGCGGTGAAAAATTCACAGGATTGCGCGTCCCCTGGCAGGGGCTGGATACCGATGATCGGGGCCCTCAAGATGCCGGCGACGTCGTCAACCTTGAGCAGATGGCGGTTGCAACCAGGTACCGCGGCGGCCACAGAACTGCCTGCTGCCGGGGAGGACGACTCGGCCGGATTTGGCGCTGCGCTTTGCGAACAGCCGCTCAGCATAGCGATAGCGCAGAGGACAGCCAATTTCTCCGGTGTCGGCAGAGTCATGGGGCACGCGCGCAGAAGGCCTTCATTGGATTCCTCTGGCCGGGGCTTCATGCTTTGTAAGAACCGGAAGCTCTTGGCAATCCCGCCATCCACGCATCCAAGGCGAGGCAGCACTGGGATCAAGATTCTTCCCCTCCGGACAGCGAGTTGCCTAGAATCCCAGGGTGACCGACGAAGAACACCCATTGCCGCAGGACGCGCTGGTTCGATTGGAGGCGAGCACGGCGTCCGCGGATGTTCGCCGCATTGCCTCCGAGCTATTGCCGGCCTTTTATCAGCAGCTCAGGCGGGTTGCGCATCGCACGAGGGCTCGCCTGGGGGCGGGGCATACGCTGCAAACGACGGCGCTCGTTCACGAGGCCTACCTGCGGCTCGGGCAATCGCGCGCCTTCACCGACGAAACCCATTTTCTGCGCGCCTCGGCACTGGCGATGCGTCACGCCGTCATCAACCACGCGCAGTCCAGGCTTGCGGATAAGCGCGGCGGCGGCACGCAGCACCTCACGTTGTCGCACGTTGCGGACCTGTCCATGGATTCGGACGAGGGCATGCTGGCGCTGAATGCGGCCATGGAACGGTTGGCGAAGGAGATGCCGCGCCTCGCCGATGTGGTCGAGTGCCGCTTCTTTGGGGGCTACAGCGAGGAAGATACGGCGCGAGCGCTCGGCGTGTCGCTGCGCACGGTGCAGCGCGACTGGCTCAAAGCACGCGCGTGGCTGTTCCGCGAACTGGGCGGGACCCTCGGCTAATTGCGCTTTGGATCGAGCCTGGGCGCTTCCGGCCTCCGGTAGCCGACCGCGAGACCGGAGCCTACCGGCAGCATATCGAGTGAGCTTGATCTTGGCGGCACTGGCGTGTTTTAGCGCCATAAGCGGTTAAGTTACCAAGCACGCAAAAGCGGATTGCTCGACGGCAAGTTTTTTTGTGATGAAAATACAACGTTCCAAATGGAGATTCGACATGACACGCATGACGTTTGCAATGACTCTGTCACTAGTTTGCATCGCCGCTTCATCGAGTATCGGACCGGCCATCGGGGCCGATTCGAAAGCGGCTTCGCCAATGGATGAGCTGGACAAATTTGTGGGAGAGGGCACTTGCACCGGTAGTGTGCTGCCGATGGGCAAGTCGCCAGGGCACGCGACCACCGGCAAGTATCACGGCGAGAAAGCGTTGGATGGTCAGTGGATCGTCGTTCGTTACGACGAGGACAAAACCGACGTGAATCCGAAGCCATTTCACGTGCAGCAATACTTCAGCTACGATCCGGAGAAGAAAATCTTCGTCGCCGTGGAGTTCGACAACATGGGCCCGGGCTATACACCCGCGACCAGCACCGGCTGGAAAGGCGATACGTTTACGCTCGAGTACACCGCCTCGGTGGACGGTAAGCCAGTTTCATTGCGCGATGTTTTTACCCACAACGCCGCTGAGAACAGTCATACGGGAATGATGCGCGACCAGAACGGCAAGTGGGTAAAAACCGACAAGGAAACCTGCAAGTCGTCCTGATGGCGCAGCCGGCCACGAAGCGGCTCTGCGCGGCTCCTAGGGGACGATAGTGTATTTTGCGGCGGCGACCGCCGAACGAAGATAGCCCGTCGCCGTCGCATCCGCTTTCAGTGTTTCGGTGGCGCCGACCGAAATGGGACCGGTGTACACCTTGGAGGTTGTGGTGGGGACGCTGCCATCCGTGGTGTAGTAGATCGTGGCGCCGGCGAGCGCGTCACTGATCGAGACCATCTGAGCTTGGGTATATCTCCCCGCACTTGGCGAGAACTGCGGAGTGGCCGCCGGAGCGCCTTTGCCCTCGACCAGAAATGTTTGGTAGCCGAAGACCGCACACCCCGTCCAGCCCGCAGGGAAATTCTCAACGAAGACCTGAAACGCCCCCGGATTGGCGATATCGGAAGCAGTGAGCGGTACCGTCAACTTGGTTGGGCTTACGTAAGTCACTGTGCGGTATTGGCCGTTGGCCGACACCAATGATTGGGGAGAGAACCCGGTGCCCGTCAATGTCAACACCAGGCCGGCGCCTCCCGCCTTCACGGAATTGGGCTTTACACCGGTCAAGGTCAGGGGTGACGCCACCGTATTGAAGTTTGCGAACACCAGGGTTTCGCCCTTGGCGGTCAAATCGGCGGGATTGGCGTCTCCCGTTACGTCGAATGTCCAGCCGGCGAAAACCCATCCGGAATCCGGTGTGGCGCTGTAGTTCAGCACTTGCCCGGAGGGGTAGAAGCCGTCGCCGGTAGGCGAACTCGGTGAAATCGCGGCCGAGCCGCCGCACGGGGGGTAGCTGAAATTAGTGGCCGGCTGGAATTCCGGCGTGAGAGTCGCCGTGTAGACAGTGCCCCCGGCCGGCAGCGACGCGATGTCATGCGTCATGGCGCCGTGGTCGCTCCACTTGGCAAAATTGTAGCGACTATTGGAGCTGTAGGGATATTGCGCGGCGGGCACGCTCAAGCTGTGCGCACTACCCGCCGTCCACGTGGAATCATAGAACGCGGAGAAATTCTTGGGTGCATATTCAAACACGGAGTCCACGTACACATACAGGTTGGCGCTCGAGGTATTCGGGGCTACGCTGACGGTGTAGACCGGGGTATCCGAAAAGTACGCCGTGGTGTTGACCGGATTCCCGGTGTCAGGCACATAAAAGGTCTTCGGATTCGCCCCGAGTCCACCGGGCAGCCAGAACGGGCCGTTGATGAATTCATAGAATGTCCAGCCGGTATCGGCGGTCGCCGTGAGCGTTGCCTGTTGTCGCGCGACGAAGAACTCTCCCGTCGCCCCAGGGTAGGCCTGCGGCTGGGGGGAGATCGTGGCGGTGCCGGTACCGGCGGGCGAGACAGCCGTGGAGGTATACGGAACGAGTTGGATGAAATTCGCGGAGTAGGTTGCAATCTGCGGTGACGTGGTCGGGAAGGCCGGGCTGCCGTTGCCCGGCACCACGGTGATGGTTTGCGACTGCGCCGTCGTGTTGTTCCACCGGCCATAGGTATAGTAAAAATTCGCGGCGACCTCCGGATCGCTGTTCAAGACCGCCCCGGAAAGCGCTTGAACGTCCGAGGAAACATTCAAGGTGTGCGAGGAAAACAGCGGCCACGAATAGGTCTGGGGCGTGGTGACCGTCACGCCATCCACGATCACGCTCAACCCGATCGGATTGGACGTCACCGTCACTGCGGTCGGTGCTGCGCCGTAGAGGCGCTCGACGGACTCCTTATCGCCGGCCGAAAAATCGAAGCCGGGCAAAGGGGTTCCCGTCGCTCCGGGTTGTGACGGTATCCCTTCGTATCCGGCCATGGGGATTCCGGCCGGGATCGACTCGAGCACCACGCCACCGTTTCTCGTGAAGGCGTAGGGGATATAGTGCATCACCGAGGCATAGTCGTAAGGGCCGAGAATCTGTTCGTTATCGGTCAGGATTTCGAAATTACCCCAGGAACCCTTGATCACGTTGGCGTAGTTCACAGCGACGTACGTCGCGCGATCGGCACGGTCAAATTCGTGCCACAATCCAATGACATGGCCCATCTCATGAAGAATCACCCCGACGCTGCATGCCGTGGAGCCGTTCATGGGTTGCGCGGGGATTGCCTCGTACCCTTCATTCGCTTCACATTCACCGCTCAGGTTTGATGCGCTGAGATTGATATCGACGTAATTCGGCCCATCGGAGGCCGTCCAGGGCACCCATTGGATGACATTCGGAAAATCGGCATTGAATATCCCGACGGCCGCATTGATTTTCGAGGTCGCAGCCGGGTCGGATGCCGGATCGATAACGTAATATACGGTCGCGACTCCGTTGACCTTGGGCCACAGATCATTTGCGTAGGCGATCGTCAGCGAGGCAGGCGCTGTGTGCTTGTCCGCCACCGTAGATTCGGAAGCGCCAGGTATCGCCGAGTTCGAGGCCGCCAATGAATACCCGCAGCCCAAGCTGAA
>Ga0182016_10000743_pt1 | contig 40548 bp, 30 predicted proteins | sample 712S2MmetaG_FD_120491 | JGI IMG/M metagenome (GOLD analysis project Ga0182016, IMG submission 120491) | Permafrost microbial communities from Stordalen Mire, Sweden - 712S2M metaG | ecosystem: Environmental > Terrestrial > Soil > Wetlands > Permafrost | place: Sweden: Stordalen | collected...
CCTCTTTCACCAGGATTTCAACTTACCTGCGAAGCTCGCGAACCTGCTCAAGGAGCACGGAGAAGATGTGGAACGCGAAAAATGGCTTCCCATGGAAGGATGGTTCCTGCTCAAAGCCAGGCGCCCGGGAGTAAGTGCCCGCGAGTTGGCGCGCAAATACGGATTAGAGGAACGGAGACCTTATATCAATCGCAGCCGGTGCGAGATCGATAAGCTGCGAGGGTGGCAGTTCTCCTAAAGGATGGAGAGCCAATGAACCGCCGGGCGTTCCTGTCCAGTGGCCTCGCCGCAGCCATGGTGATCCCGAGGTCGCGCGCCGCCGGTGAACGCGTCAATCATCGCCTGCCCGCGAGCGACGTTCATTATCGCAGGGTGCGATCGTACATTGAGGATGTCCCCGTCCCCGAGTACCGCTGGGCATCCGACGCGGCGTACCAACGATTCCGCGATATTAAGTTCGGAGTGCGATTGCATTGGGGGCCATACTCACTTCTCGGCCAACCGCAGGAGTCATGGCCGTTCTTGAAACTGTCTTACCCGGAACGGCAGCGCTATCAGGCCATGTACCAAACGTGGAATCCGCGCGGCTTCAGCGCCGATGAGTGGATGGATTTGTTCGCTGCTTGCGGCATGAAGATGTTCGCTTTTACCACCAAGCATCACGACGGCTTCTCCATGTTCGACACCCGTACCCGCGTCCGGCAGCGTACCGACTGGGTGGCTCCGGGCGGACCGAAGATCGAGCCGTGCGATCTGGCTTACAGCATGATGGAAACTCCGTTCCGGCGGGATGTGGTGAAAGAACTCTGCCAGGCCGCCCGCCAACGCGACATAAAAATCGACCTCTATTTTTCCCACCCCGACTGGTACGACGCCGATTTCCGGCCCTATGCCTATCATCCTTTACAGGTGCCTTCGTCCGATCTTTTAACCACGGATTATCCGGATGTGAAACAGCGCCTGGGCGCTGAAGAGGTGATTGTCCCCGATCCAAGCCCGGCTGAAGTCAGCCGCATGATGGCCCGGCACCGCGCCCAACTGACCGAACTCCTGACCAACTACGGCCCCATCGACATGCTTTGCCTGGATCAGTGGTTAGGCCCGCAGGTGTGGCCCGCGCTTCGTGAGACCATCCTGCATCTGCGAAAACTGCAACCCGGCGTCATGCTTCGCGCACGAGGGATTGGCAATTACGGCGACTACTATACTCCCGAGGGGTTTGTACCGGGCGACAAGGGTAATACCGATACGCCATGGTTCGTCATCTACCCTCTAGGGTCTTCATTCTCCTATGAGCCCATCGCCGGGAATTACAAAGGAGCCGCTTGGGTAGTGCGGAACCTGATCGATACGGTAGCCAAGGGTGGTAATTTCATGGTGGGGATCGGCCCGGACGGCGACGGCCGCTTCCACCCTACCGCGATCGGCCAACTGAAGGAGGTCGGAGATTGGCTGAAGGTCAATGGCGGGGGCATTTATTCCACTCGCGCTCGCGACGCCGACCTGTGGTCCGAGGGCGCCGATATTCGGTTCACCCAAACCAGGGACAAGAGAACCATCTATGCGTTTGTGTTGAAATGGCCAGGCGAGAAACTGCTCCTCCGTTCGGTCCGGCCGGCCGAAGGGTCGGTCATCGAGATGCTGGGAACGGGTGCGGCACTGAAATGGAGTCTGACCGGCGACGGCCTCGAAGTGCAGATCCCGCCCGGACTCCAGGATGAATCCCGGCGTCCATGTCGTTTTGCCTGGGGCTTGAGGATCCGCGCGGCGGCCATGTAATGCCCGTTCCGCCGCATTGTTGGTGGTATCCAAACCAACGCAGTGCCGGAAGGTGAACAAGCAGGGTTGCTCAGGTTCGAGATGGCCCGCCAGTCGATGGCGCAGCGGCACGCTCTCGGCGGCATCATTGCTATCGGATGCCTTCTATTTCTTCTGCCCATACGTAGCAATGTCGGCATCGCTGATTCGGTATTTTTCCATCAACTTCCCTGCTTTTTCAAATATTTGTTGCTCGGTCGCGTCCTGTAGATTCGCTTCAAAATTTGCTTTAAAATCTTTCCATTCCTGATTCCAACCTTTAAGATTTACCCCCTTCAAATGGAGGGCTTGATGTATTCCCTCCGAGAGAAATACCGTGTGTTCGTCAATCTTGATACCAGCCTTTTCAAACCAGGTCCTCAACTCCTGCGGGAAGAGGTGGTGTTGATGTTCAGAGGGGTAGGCTGTGCGTTTTTGCACGCCGTGCTGCGACAGAATGTCAGCGTCTTCGATGCTCTCTGTTCCTTTTGGCCGGGCGCTAGTTGGATCAGGCCCGAACTGCCTCCCGCCAGGTTGGCCTTTTGGCGGCTTGGCCGCTGCCGGCGTAGGCGTTACCGGGGGAGTCGGAACAGTCGGCGTTTTGGTCTGGGGCGCCGGAGAGGGGACAAGCTTTCGTACCATCTCTACGGGATGCGGATCGGCCGGATGAACCCGATCGCCAGCGACAGCCCGGCGCTGCTGGGGTGTCGCGTTGTCGTTGGCCGCGGCAGTGTGTCCGTCCACTGCCCCGCCCGAGGGCGGCGTTTTGTTCGGCGGCTGCTTTACCGGTCTCGTATTGGGGTTGCCTTGGAGGTCCAGGGATGCAAGATGGTCTTGGCGCTGGGGTGTCCTTTGGCCACCACCCTGGTTCACTCCCCGGATGGGCGGCCCCTCAGTTTTGCCCGCAGTGACCGGCTCGTGCGGAACGGGCTGCGGAGCCGATGGTTCGACTACCTGCGCCGGCGGCATCTCGATGGGAGGTTTGACCGCGGGAGGGTTGGCCGGCGCCATGTCGGCCTTAGGAGGCACGAGGCCTGGTACCACTGGCGGCGCCGTTAGTGCGGGGCTCGATTCGCCGCGGTCCCCGGTCCATTCTGATACTTCCGCCTGAGTCCCCGGACCAACTTCCAAGCCGGCCCCGCCTTCGTAGTCATTTGCGCTTGGGGCCTCTGACATGGCCACGATCGCTCCCGCGTTGTCCAGCCCGCCGCCTACAATGGCTCCAATGTCTTCCCCTTTTTCACCGTCGATAATTCGACCAACCACGCGTCCTGTTAGAGCACCAGGTCCGCTGTTCTCTACGCTTTCCGCTTTCTGGTTAAATCTTGTGAGCGCGACATATTCCCGCTGCAACTGACTGTCGCGATATGCTACAAAATTCTCGCCGCCGTACTTCTCGTCTACCCCATCTTCGCAATCGTATGTCGGGCCTTTAAAAGTATGTTTGTCCTCGCAAGCGTCATACTCTTTCTTCAAGCGCGCATCGAACTCTGCCTTGAATTCTGCCTTGGTCAGGTACTCCGGATCTCTGTTGTCAAAGTTTACGTCCTCGACCGTTGCAATATCCCCGGACGCCTTTGGCATTTTCTTGACCATGGCGTCGTCACGCTCGGCCCGGGACATCGACCGCCGTTCCTTTATTTCGATCCAAGACCACGGGTATCTAGTCTGCGGGATTTTCCCGGTTTTAGCGTAAACTTTGTGAGCATCCGCTAGTTCTTGCGTGACTTGCTGGCCGGCATGCTGCATCTTGTCGCTATAGAGAGGGCTGAAGCCCAATTCATCCCCCTTCGTCGCGACCAGGTAGTTTTCAAGTTCTCTTTTTTTTGCAGCATCTGGAGGCATCGATGCTCGCCGTTGCCATTCCGCATCCGCCCGTTGCATTGCGGACGACTGCGCCGGGCCAGCGGCCTTCGATTGCCCAGTTCCATGGCGTGCGAGAGCGGCTCGGTCCGCCCCGATTACCACCATCCACATGTCGAAAACGTCTACGTCATTCGGATTCGGATTTCCAGCCATTTCAGTGTTCCTCCTGCGTCCATAAAGCACCTTTGTACTTTGCCTGGCCGCCCTGGAGCGGTGCCTCGATTTACGGCCCGATTCGCTACCACCGGTCCGACGAGCTGCCTGCCGTCGGGGGACCGTAGCGGACGGAGGGCGGTCGCCTCCCGCAGGCGCGTAGAGCCGCGACACCGTTGCCCCGACCCAAGGTCCGCCCAGCCTACTTCGTTGACACCTGGGTGACGACCCCGTGGATCGCCTGTGGACCGAAATGTCCGGTTGCAGGTCCGGTGTACACCAGAGTCATGTTCGAAAACTCGACCGTCAACCCTCCAGTGATGCAGACCTGGAGCGTGGATGAACCCTTTGACTCAAAGGGCGCGGGACTTCCATTCCCCGTAGTGGTGGCCGTACTCGTCACCACGACACCAGAGCCACTGGTGGCAGGGCTGTTGGCGGGGCAGACGCTTGTGTCGTAGCTGACGGTGGCGTTCGTCATGCTGATATGGTGAGTGTGGGGGCTCCGAGTAGCGGGGTTTGTGGGATCCACCTGAGTGGCCCCGGTAATCCCATAGTCGGACGTCTCCATCGTCAGGTCCGCCGAAAAACTGGCTGTGCCGGATCTCACTACGTCCAGGGACCACGTGCCGCGAATTTCCCACGGACCGCCGGATACGGTTGAAGGCGAGTAGTCGTTGACCACGCCCTTAAAATGCACCAGCCTCAGATCTTGCGCCGTTACCAACCCGGCCGCCAGAGTGACCGCGATGCCGAAAAAAACCCGTCTATATTGAATTCTCATAGCTCCTCTTCTTGGATCTCTTTTTGCGACCCAATCAGGTTCCAACGATGCTCCTGGCGGAAAAAAAGAACAAGTCCGGACAGGTTGAAAGTGCGTTTCATACATTTGCACATCGCTGAAAACAAGATGTATACTCGGAGCCGTGCCTATCGCGCCGACAGACCCCGAGGGCGCGCGCCGGCAGTTGGAACGGGTCCTGGCGAGCCGTGGATTCTTTCGCAACGAGCGCATGAGCCGCTTCCTCAGGTTCCTGTCCGAACGGCATCTGGAAGGCAGCGATAACCAGCTCAAAGAGTCGGTAATTGCCGTCGAAGTGTTTGGCCGCAAACCGGACCACGATCCTGCGCACGATTCCATAGTACGGACTGAAGCGGGCCGGCTTCGCGCCCGCCTGGCCGAATATTACATAGGCGAAGGAAAAGACGATGCAACCGTCATCGAACTGCCGAAGGGCGGATACACACCGGTTTTTCGCTTTCGGGAGCCGGCGTCCCAACCGGCGCTACGTGGAAAGAAGATACGCCAGCGCGTCTGGCTCGTCCCTGCAGCGTTAGCCGTCGCGTTGGCGGTCGCCGCCAACGTCTGGGTTCATAAGACAGAACGCTTCTGGCGAAACCCCCTCGAGGGGGCGCGGTTTCAGAGCGTCACCGATTTCGATGGAACGGAACAGGAGGCTGCCGTCTCACGCGACGGCAAGTTCGTGGCATTTCTGTCGGGCCGGGAGGGACATACCGATGTCTGGGTCACACAACCCGGTTCCGGACATTTCAATAACCTGACCCAGGGAAGCGTCTCGGAACTCGGCAATCCCTCGCTCCGGGCTCTGGGATTTTCTCCGGATAGCTCGTTGGTCCTCTTTTGGCTTCGCAAGCAGGCCGGCCCAGGCAGGCAGATCGGGACATGGGCGATACCAACGTTGGGCGGACAGGCGAAGCTTTATCTGGAAGACGTGGCGGAGTTCGACTGGTCGCTCGACGGTTCGCGGCTCGCGTACCATACGCCTGCCTCCGGAGACCCGCTTTTCGTTTCGGATGGCACGCCGCATCCCCAGGGACAACCAATCTTTACCGCGCCCGCGGGTCTACATTCTCACTTTCCGTCGTGGGCGCCCGACAATGGGTTCATCTACTTCGTCCAGGGCGCGCTCCCAGACAAGCTGGACATCTGGCGCATCAAGCCGGCAGGCGGAATGCCTGAACGCATCACGAAGCACAATGGGCGAGTGAGCCATCCAGTCCTGCTGGATCGGCGTACGCTGATGTACCTCGCCAGCGATCCCGCGGGTTCAGGACCGTGGCTGTACAGCATCGACGCCGAGCGCCGCCTTCCGCACCGGCTGACTTTCGGTCCGGACCGGTACACGTCACTGGCCGCCACCGCCAGCGGCAAGCGCCTGGTTCTCACCCGCGCAAGTCCGAAGAGAACCCTCTGGCGATTGCGGATCGGCGATTCACCCGCCGGGTTGGCGCCCCCGGATCGCATCTCTCTGACGCCCGCTACAGTATTCTCGCCACGGCTGGGGCCCGATTATCTGATATGCGTCTCTTCGGCCGGCGGCAGCGAAAGCATTTGGAAGCGGGCGAACGGAACGGACACGGAGCTGTGGAGCGGCCTGGGAGCGCAAATCATCGGCGGCCCCGCCATCTCTCCCGATGGCGGACGTATCGCATTTTCCGTCCGGCAACGCTTAGGGACCCTGTTGTATGCGATGCAGTCGGACGGCACCAACGCGCGGGTGGTTGCCGATTCGCTCGATCTGCAGGGCTCTCCAGCATGGACGCCGGACGGCCGATCGATTACCTCGGCCGCGAACGATCACGGCGTGCCGCACCTTTTCCAGGTGCCGGTCGATGGCGGTCCCGCGGTGGTCTTTCTCCGGGACTACGCGGTAGATCCGGCATGGCAGCCCTCCGGCCGCTTCGTTGTCTACTCCGGAGCTGACATTGGCACGACGTTCTCAGTGAAAGCCGTGACGCCCGAGGGTGTCACGCATGCCCTTCCGGGTCTGACTGACTTGACGCGGGGCGCCCGACACCTTAAGTTCCTCTCGGGAGGACACGGACTGGCTTTCCTGCGGGGAAGCATTGGACACAAAGATCTCTGGCTGACGGACCCGGACACGGGCGTCGAGCGGCAGTTGACTAACCTTCCTGACGATTTCGATATTCGGGACTTCGACATCTCCGCAGATGGCCATGAAGTTATCTTAGAACGTGTGCAGGAGCGTTCTGACATCGTGCTCCTCGACCTTGCGGGGCAATGAGGCCCCGCTAAAGGGCACGCAGTCTCGCTCCTCGGGCGGTTTGGGGAACATCGAGGAATTAGGGAAGATAGGCCGGCTTGGCGACCGCGATAGGGTCAGTGCTCTCGCCCATCCTCGACTCTACTAACTACCCCCGGAGACCGCCAAAGCGACGAAGTGCGACGCGCGCCCAATATCGCCTTCGCACCCACTTTCGCACTTTTTCGACTCGGCTGAGGCGCAAACCCGTCTGCGACCGCCGAAATCTGGAAGGAGCCCCCCTCCGCCGGAGAAAAATGTGGACATGGGGGTCAAAAAAGCCTGACATGCCGGCCTTTGCCCATCAAAAGCAGCCCAAAGTGGGTGACGGGTGAGTCACAAGGGATGTCAGAAGAGTGGACCAGCGCGGTCCTTACCCAACTGGTAAAGTACGATATGCCCACAATGTCGGGAGCTTGGTCTGCCCACCGTTCCCAACCGGGTGATGAGCACCCCCGCCAGTCGGGCGACTGTCCGGCAAGTGCATTTCCTTCAGCCGGAACTCCCTAATTTAATTGCAGGCCGCTCGGGTACGACACCGTCAGCGCTGAAAATCGGGAATTCGCCGACGAGTGTGTGGAGGCGACTCTCCGCATCGACGAACTCGCATGCAACGATAGCAGACCAATAGCCGTCGTCTACACACCTGACGATTTTCAGGGCAAGCTCTGCAAGCTCGGGTCCCATTGTCGCTATTCTACGCGCGATTTCAGCGGGGCCCATTCTGAACAAGAAACGGCAAGCCTGAGACCTGTCGTATCCTCGCCCACCAGGAGAGAGCGACCCGCAAACTCCCGGGCAACTTATCGCCTCTTAGCCCGAATCGTAATATCCAGATCCCCATTGCGTGTATTCGTAAACCGCATCGTCACGCAGCCGTTTCCATCCAGCGTCACCACCGCCGGAACGTTCACGCTCACCAGCATCCACCCGTCGGGCAGCGTCACATAATTCAGCGGACGTCCCAGCGTGCGCTTCCATGCCAACTCGCCGCCGTCGATCTTATATCCCACCGCGTCGACGTACCGTTCCTCCACCCGCACCCGCACCGTCTCCCCTTCCCCCACCGCCTTCGGCAGATCGCCCTGCACCACTGCCGAATCCGCATCGGCCGGAGTCGGATAATATCCCAGCGCATTCACTTCCTTGCCCGAGACCACATGCGTCGGCAGCGCCTCGCCCGTATCCAGATCGAACATTTTCGAGTCCGGCGACACCGCGCTTCCCGCGCGCACGAAGCTGTGCACCGATTTCTGCCCCACCAGCGACACCGTAAAATCGTGCGAAATGCGGAACGCGTGCGTCGCCGGATCGAGCAGCCAATAACGGATCTCGCGATCCTGCTCGGCGCGATGGAACTGCCCCCAACCCAGCACCGGCAACAGCAGCAGCAGCCAGCTCTTCATGGCAGCCTCCGCGCCGTAATCCGCACCGGCAGTCGATCGTCGCGGTCGTTCACAAAGCTGAGCCGGACGCGCCCATCCGCGTCCGTCGACACAATCGCCGGCGATGCTGACCCAGTCAACTCGTAGCCTTTCGGCAGAATCACTACATTTCGCTTGATGCCCAGCGGCCGCTCGAACACCAGCCCAGCCGCGCTCGCGCTATAAGATGCCGCATCCGTGTAAGTCTTATAAATGCGAATGCGCGTCTCCGCCCCTTTTGGAACCGGCCGCGCCAGCGCCACCCGCAGAAACTGCGCATCGTCCGGCGTGCTCGCATCCATCCCGCCGGAAGCCTTCGCCGTCTTCCCATCGACAATCGTGAAGGTCAGCGGCTTGCCCGAAGCGCGATCCACCACCCGTTCCTTCGACACCGTCGATCCCCCACGGATCGGGTTGAAGAAGTAAGCCGCCCCCGCCGTAGTCGCCGAAACATCGTACACAATATCGAAGGAATGCGTCCCCGGCGCCAGCAGGTCGTAAACCGTCATCTCATCCGCCGCCCAAAGCGCCAAGCCCGGCAGCAACACCAGCATCAAAATCTTTCCCATCCGAAGTACTCTATCACTGTCCCCCGGCAGCGGCGATTTCCCCGGCCGAATGGCGTAGCGCTAAGACTCTTTCATATCCGATCGCTAATGTAGTGCGTAACGCAGAATGCAGATTATCTCTAGAGGCTCACAAGCACCGCTCCCTCGCGGTCGCGGCTCAGAATCCGGTGAAACTACTGAGCCGCGACCGCGAGGGAGCGGTGCTTTGCGGGTCCATAATAATCGACGGGATTTCAGACGCACTGCGCTAGCAGCTTTCATCGTTCGAGTCCTGGTACCCGACAGTACTTCTGCCACTGGAATATTCTTCCCAAAAGCGGCAAAGTAGTTACGCGGAGAGGGAAATGAGTACTCCATTCGCTACGGCGACCGTCGATAACGGGCTTCCCCGAATCATGAAACAGTGCAAGCTCTGTCAGCGCGACACACCTCACCTGATCAGTACCGGCGATGGAGTGACCGCCGTCATCTGCATGCCCTGCTGGCATCTCGCCGTCGCCTACGAACTGGAGCGGGATTGAGGAATCGTCATGTTAGATTCAATATACGTTTCACGTTCACAACTGCTACTGCAATACCTGATCGCCCTGAGCGACAGCCGCGACTTCGCGCCAGCCCCGGAAATTTCCGAGCCCGAAGTCAAAGAAAACTAGCCGCAACGATTCCATGTCGTCGCCGCCAGTGCCGCCGGCCCGTTGCGACAGCCCACCCCTCCGCCCCCTCCCGTCTTGACTTTGATTTTGTTTTCCTCAGCGTCTCGGCGTCTCCGCGGTGAATATTGTTTACGGGCACGGAATATTCACCGCGGAGCTCGCGCGACGACTGGCGTCGTCGTTCATTGGACGAGGTAACTCGGCGCACGGCGGTGGCACATTGGAGGGGCGTCAGGCGGCAAGCTATGGTCGAAAAGCGTCTTGGTGCCTCTGTGCCCGCCGCAGAGCCTGACTTCAGTTGCTGCGCTTCATGGTTTGGTGGCGAGATGCCCTGCAAAGGGCGGGCTCGACCCCGTCGGAGAGTTTGTTTCTTATCGACGCCAACTGAGCCCAGCTTTTGGCATTGCGGGTCAAGAACGCGCGAGACTTCGTACGCGTGGCAGGGTACGTTTATCCCAACTGGACAGCATTCCCAAGCCTTCAAGGAAGCCCTACTGGAAATACAGGGCTTGTCCACAGATGATTACCGGAGAGACACGGAGAAAACAACGCAAAGGCAAACCCGGAGGGCACGGAGGGGTAGGTCCTCGGGTATCAGCATCTCAGTAGCTTCTGTTCGAGCTGTCGCGGCTGGCCGTACCGCCGGCTTACGGAGCTTCCCTCATCGGCGTGGGCCGGCCTTGCGCATTTCGCATTTCCCCGCCGCGCCAAGTTCCGGTGAATTGGCGCCGCCTGAAGATCGCCGCTTCGGACCGAAGAAGTTTACTTGACCCTGGAACCGGTTCCAGCCTTTACACTACTAGCGTGACATTCAACGGTTTCTTTCAGGATTGCCGGTTTGCTGCCCGTATGTTGGTCAAGCAGAGAAGGTTCACCGTTACGGCAATCCTTACACTCGGGGTAGGTATCGGGGCCAACGTCGCCTTGTTCAGCGTGGTCGATGCCGCCCTGCTGCGACCATTACCTTATGGCAAGCCCGATCGGCTCGTAAGGATCTGGGAGAAACGGGCTCGTCTTCCCAAAAACCGTGTTTCCTGGGCGGATTACGCCGATTGGAAGGCGCAAAATCGCGCTTTCAGCGCAATGGCTGCCTACCAAGCAGGCGACTTTAACTTGACTGGCAACGCCGAGCCGGAGCAAGTGCCGGGAGCGTCGTTGTCCGCCAATCTCTTTTCACTCCTGGGGGTATCCCCGCAATTTGGGCGGAGCTTCTTGGCCGATGACGAAAAGCCGGGCGCCCACCGCGTCGTTATTCTCAGCCACAATTTGTGGGAGCGTAGTTTTGGCAAGGATTCCGGCTTGCTTGGCAAACCGATTCGCATCGACGATGCTCCGTTCGATGTAGTGGGAATCATGCCGGCGGCTTTCTTTTTCCCCGATCGTAAGGTCGAGTTGTGGACGCCTTTGGCAATCGATCCGAGTTCCCGGATGGCCGGGCGTACCATGCACATCCTCGACGTCATCGGCCGGCTCCGTCCGGAAGTGGGTATCGAAAAAGCGCGGGCCGATCTGTCGGCTGTCGCCGCGAGCCTCGAAAAAGCATACCCGCGAGACAACACCGGACATAGCGCCGACGCAGCTTTTCTGCAGGATGATTGGACCAGCGGCTACCGAACCAGTTTGATCCTGATATTCGGTGCGGTTACCTTTGTTCTGTTAATTGCCTGCGCGAACGTTGCCACTCTGCTGTTGTCGCGGGCAACGGAACGGCGCAGAGAGATTGCCATCCGGTGCGCCCTTGGCGCCGGACGGAAGCAGATCGTCCGCCAGTTGCTCGTCGAGAGCCTGCTTCTGGCCTTGGTGAGCGCCGGAGCCGGACTGTTGCTCGCGCACTGGTTGATCGAGGCGATCATCGTTGTGACGCCCGCAGACGTCGCCAGGATCGGCGAGAGCGGTTTGACTGTTCCGGCATTGGCGTTTGCGGTGCTGGTCTCTCTGGGCGCTACGATCCTGTTTGGGCTCGCTCCCGCCCTGCAAATATCGAGCCAGGCGACGGCAAGCGCGCTCAACGGGAGCGCAAGGAGTTCGACAGCAAGCCGGCCGGCCAGCCGGCTCCGAAATGTCTTTGTGGTAGCGGAAGTGGCCCTATCGGCGATTCTGTTGACGGGCGCCGGCCTGCTGGTGAAGAGCTTTGTGCTGGTGGCGCACATCAATCCCGGTTTCAACGTGTCCAACGTTCTGACGGCCAACGTCAACCTGCAAAATGCCAACTATCGGCCCGCCCAACGACAGGCCTTCGTGGCTCATGTCTTGGACCGGATTCGCGCCGACTCCGCCGTGTTAGCCGCGGGCGCCGTGACTCATCTGCCGCTCGCCGGCAACGGACCCTCATTCGATTTTCAGGTTGCCGGCCAGGCGCCGGCGCCGCCGGGCGAGGAATTAAAAGCGCAAATCCGTTGCGCCACGCCCGATTATTTTCGCGCATTGGGTATCGCTCTCTTGGGCGGCCGCGCGATCGCCGAGGACGATTCTGCCGCCGCGCCCAACGTGATCGTAATCAATGACGTTATGGCGGCCCGATACTGGCCGAACGAATCGCCGATCGGCAAGCGCATCAGTTTCGACCAGACCCGTGACGGAGTGCCAATCTGGCGGGAGATCGTCGGTATGGTAGAGGGCGTGCGCCATTCCGGCCTGCAGAATGAGCCTGAGCCGCAAATGTATGCGCCGTTCAGCCAATTCTCAATGCCGTTCGCGACTCTGGTGGTGCACACTCGCGGCGAGCCGCTGGCTTTCTCGAAAACACTGCGCCGCGCGGTGGCGGCAGTGGACGCCAACGAGCCGGTCTCCGCCATCCGGAGCATGGAACAAGTCCTCGAGCAGTCGATTGCTTCCCGAAGATTCAGCCTCTTGCTGCTGGGCTTTTTTGCCGCCCTCGCTTTGCTTGTGGCATCTGTCGGTGTTTATGTGGTTCTCTCGTACGCGGTATCGCAGCGGCGCGCCGAACTTGGTATACGGCTGGCTTTGGGAGCCGGCGTTCGAGCGGTCATGTGGCTGGTGATGAAGCAGGGATTGAGCCTGGCTGTCTGCGGCGTCTGTTTGGGGGCCGTTGGATCGTGGGCCGCGACGAGGCTGCTGTCGACGCTTCTCTATAAGGTGAGCGCGACAGATCCCTTGGTGTTCGGGTCGATTGCGGTGTTATTGCTTGGGGTCGCAATGCTCGCAAGCTATCTGCCCGCTCGCCGCGCTGCTAAGGTGGATCCTGTGGTAGCATTGCGATCCGATTAGCCCCAGATACGAGGCAAGCGATGGACTCACAAGATCGTCTTACCCCAATGCGGTCCGGCGAACTGGCCCAATTGTCCGGAGTGAGCACTGACACATTGCGCCATTACGAGCGGGTTGGAGTCCTCGCGAAGGCTCCCCGAACGAAGGGTGGTTACCGCCAGTATCCTCCTTCCGCGCTGGACCGGGTCCGTTTGGTTCGGCGCGCGATATCGGTCGGGTTTACGCTCGCGGAACTCGCGCGCGTGCTACGGATCCGCGATAAGGGCGGAGCCCCCTGCCGGCAGGTGAGGGATTTGGCGCACTCCAAGCTCGAAGAGGTGGAGCGCCGTTTGGAGGAGTTGGTGCTGGTACGCGATCACCTGCAGATGTTGCTGAAGGATTGGGACGAACGATTGGCGCGTACCGCCCCAGGCCAGCGAGCCGGATTGTTAGACTTGCTGGTGCGCTCGTAGAGCATTGCGGGCCGAACACGAATCTAAATCGCTGGAAAGGACTGCTATGAGATTATTTCCGTTTCCCCTTTTATGCCTGGTTGCCGCATCGGGGCAAGTTCCTCACCAACACCATCCGCCGAATTCCGAAGAATACGCAAAGGTGCTAGAAGATCCGTCGCGGGATGAGTGGCAGAAGCCTCATGATGTGGTGATGGCGCTGAATCTGAAATCGACCGAGACGATCGCCGATATCGGGTCCGGTACGGGTTACTTCGCGCGCCGCTTCGCTAACCACGCCGCAAAGGTGTACGCGGTTGACATCGATGAGAAACTGCTGGAAACAGCTCGCGCCGCGGGCCTGCCAAACCTGGAGACAGTGCTGGCCGCTCCCGATGACCCACGCCTTCCGGCAAAGGTAGACACGATTTTCTTTTGCGATGTACTACACCATATCGACAATCGCCCCGCTTACTACGCAAAGCTGGCAAAGGCGTTGAAGACGGGCGGCAGGGTCGTGGTAATCGATTTCTATCGGAAAGACTTACCGGTCGGGCCGCCACCAACAATGAAGCTTTCCGACGAGCAGGTCATTCTGGAATTCGAGGGCGCTGGATTTGCACTCGCGAAACGGCTCGACATTCTGCCTTACCAGTACTTCCTGTTCTTTGAGAGACGTAAGTAAGCGAATCTCCGGCCGTCTTTGCGGTGCCGATTGGGAGCCCTGGATCTACGAGAATCTCGACTGCTTCGGGCGGGCGGCTGGCGCACGGTGGGTAGAATTCGCTGGAATTTCTCTTGACGACAATAGCAATTTGCAATATAGTGATTGCATATTGCAATGAAGACCATATCTTTACTCACCATTCTCGCGTCGGCCACGGTGCTGGCGGCGCGAGCGCAGGATATTACCGGAGATTGGCAGGGCACGCTGAAACCGGCTCCCGGCGCCGAATTGCATCTTCTGTTGCATATCTCCAAAACGGCCGACGGCAGCCTGAAAGGCACTTTGGACAGTGTGGACCAGAGTGCGAACGGGATCCCGATTTCGGCGATGGCATTCCGGAACGGGACGCTGACGTTCGCTTCCGACGCGATTCAAGGCAGGTACGAGGGCAAAATGAACGCGGAGGGGAGCGCGGTGGAAGGCGCATGGACGCAGAGTGGGCCCATGCCGCTCGCCTGGCGGCGCGCGGTGGAACCGTCCGACATCGATGGCGCGTGGGAGGGTGTGCTGGACGTGGGCCAGAAGCTGCGGCTGATCCTGCACCTTACCACCACCAAGGATGGGCTGGGGGCGACGCTGGATAGTCCCGATCAGGGCGCGGGCGGCATAGGGGCGACGGCGGTGAAGCGCGACGGCTCCTCGCTGACGGTGGAGATCGCGAATATCGGAGCCAAGTACCAAGGCACGATCGCCAAGGATTACTCATCGATCGACGGCACGTTTTCGCAAGGCGGCGGGCAGTTCCCGCTGACATTGAAACGCGCGGCGTCGGACAAGAAAATAGAGGAGCCGAAGCGCCCGCAGAATCCGGTGAAGCCTTATCCCTACCGCGCGGAAGATCTCACTTATCCGAATACAGGCGCGGGGATTCAACTGGCAGCCACGCTGACGATACCCACTGGCAAGGGCCCGTTTCCGGCAGTGGTGCTGATTACCGGTTCCGGGCAACAGGACCGCGACGAGAGTCTGCTGGGGCATAAGCCGTTCCTGGTGCTCTCGGACTACCTGACGCGAAAGGGCATCGCGGTGCTGCGGTCCGACGACCGCGGCGCGGGCGGATCGGGCGGCAATTTCGCGGCCGCCACGACCGCCGATTTTGCTACCGATGTGGAAGCGGCGGTGGCGTATCTGAAGACACGGCCGGAAGTGGACCCACGCTGCATCGGCCTGGCGGGACACAGCGAAGGGGGCGTGATCGCTCCCATGGTGGCGGCGCGGAATCGCGATATCGCGTTCATTGTGATGATGGCCGGCACAGGTGTTCCGGGCGATCGGATCATCGTGGCGCAAGTGGTGGCTGGAGCGGAGGCCGAGGGCATGAGTCATGATGCGGCGGCAGCGGCCGGGGTGCGACAGAAGCGGATTCTCGACCTGGTGGAGCAGGAGAAGGACGAATCGGTTCTGAAGGAAAAGCTGAGGGCGGAATTGAAGGACGTTCCAGAGGCGCAGTTCGCCACGGCCTTCAAGCAGTTGACTTCGCCGTGGTATCGCTATTTTCTGACTTACGATCCGTCGCCGGCGCTACGCAAAGTCACTTGCCCGGTGCTGGTTCTCAATGGGGCGAAAGATACCCAGGTGCCGCCGAAGTTGAATCTGCCGGCCATTCGCAAGGCGCTAGAAGACGGCGGGAATAGAGACTTCGAGGTGGATGAGTTGCCGGGGCTGAATCATCTGTTCCAGCATGCCAAGACTGGGGCGTTTTCGGAGTACGCGCAGATTGAAGAGACGTTTGCGCCGGAAGCGCTGGAGAAGATCGCGTCGTGGATTGGGAGGGTGGAAGCGGTCCCTGCGGGCGGGGGCCGGTAAGAAGTCGTAAATTGGACGAGACACGCTGAAGGGCTCGCCCTCTCCTCCACGGCTGGCGGACTGGAAGGGTCCTTTCTTGCATAGAGAGGGCTGTTCGGATCTTGCATGTCGACTTCCCAATTACCGGTGAGATGGGCTGTTCTCGGCCAGTGATCTCTACACCGGGAACACGGTCTTTTGCACAGTCGCTCGTCAAGCTTACGGGCTAGTGAAGCGTCTTCAATGTCGGCTCAATCCAGGAAAACAGAAGTCGTGCCACGCCGTTGAAGTTGGAAGCCAGCACTGCCAATAGCGGCATTGCGCCGAAGGCGAGCGCCCGTTGAACAAACCCGAACCACGGCGTTCCCGCGTCCCGGTTCGTGATTCTTTTCAGCAAAGCGTCCATCTCCATCTGCGCAAAGACGAATATAGTTCCCGATGAGAGCGCCAGGAACAGTACCAGAATCACCCATGCGATCAATCTCTCGCCCGAGAATGGATAACTCATCAATGCGAACGCAAACGCCAGGAAGCCCAGACTCAGGAACGTCAGCATGTTTCTGAGCTGGAGCATCACATAACGGATGAAGGCCAGATAACGCATAGCCACGAACCGGGAGGCATAAATCAGTGGGGGCGACTCGTCTTCATGTTTCCCGCCGGCGTCCTCAGTTCCGTCCATAGTCTCGTAGCTGCCTCGTCGCCATGCGGACTGAAGTTCTTCCACCAGGTTGTCGGCGGCTTCCGCAAGCGCCGATTGGGCGGCCACAGCCTCCGCTGGGGTCTCTCGCTCTCCCTGCGCTGCTTTCGCTAGAATCGCTGCGACGCATTTGGTGGCGCTATCGATCAACTCCGCGAGTCGCGGCGAGTAAATGTCGGTGGCCTGTAGGGCAGCCAAGCAGTCTATGGACCGGGTCGCAATCAGATAGCTTCTCTTCCGGGGGTTCGATTGCCAGATCGGCGACCACGACTGCTCCGCCGGCAAAGCCGAAAGAGCCCTGCGAACAGGGTGCGTCTCCAATTGTTCCAGCATACGCCTGAGCTGACGCCAGGACTCCAGAAAATGCCGGCAGACAACTACCAGCGCAGCCGCCAACGCGGAGGCCCACGCGGTAAAGAAGCGGTCGTACCACGGCCCTTCGAAAGAGCGGATGCCGCTTTCGTAAAAGCCCCAATAGCAAAGAACGAATGCGGCCGCCGCCAACAGAATGGTGGACCGGGATTGCTGGAACGGTTGATGAAACTCTCGGTGCAACCGCGTGGCTCCTTGCCAGACCTCGTCCAGCACCGACTCGCATTCCGCCCTGGGGACGGACTGTCGCCGATGATGGAAGATACGGCGTTGCAGACTCACGAACGAATAGACCAAGAATCCGCCCAATAGGAATAGGAACGGAATCGTGGGCGCGGCGCCGGCCGACACTTCGAAGGACCGAAATCTGAAAAACACTCCGCTGAGATTGTTCGGATTGTTGCTGAGAAAAAAGAACAGAACGACAAGCGCCAGGACACTGGCCGCGATCACGCCCGCGGCCAATAAATTCGCAATCTTCGCCCTGATGCGTGTCCACCAGAGCCGAGCCATACTGCCAATGGAAGCAAGGCCAACGAGAGCCGCAACGGTGGCCACGAGGAACGAAACACGATCGGCAGGATGACGGACCAGGACCCAAATGCCCGTACTGGCGACAACCAGATAAATACCGGTTGCAAAGACCATGAACAAAGTCAGTTGTTGCCGGCTGCCCGCCCCGCCCTCGATATGGAAGTCGCTCAGCCAGGCTTGTGGGGAAGGCTCTTGCGCGCGATGGAATATCCAAGCCAGCCCGGCCATGGCGGATGTAACCATTAGAAACAGAATCCACCAGAGACGCGTAGGCTCATGTGGGTCCCGTGACGATAATGCGCCTGCTCCGTTCTCTTCCGGGAGGGCGGCTAACGATGGATTGGCCGCCGCACCTGGCCGAGGCATTTCCAGCACTGCGATCGGAACGAAGCTCTCGCGCCCCACGCTGGTAATCCATAGCGCCGGCTGTGTGTTATGCAGTTTGTCAGGTGGGTATACCGGGTCGTAACCAGGCAAACCAGTTACCTTTTCCAGCCCCATATCACCCATCAGGACGCGCATGGCATTGTGAATACCCTGCTGGGAAGGTGTCGGAAAGATCCAGTGTTTCTCGTCTGCATCTTTATTATCTTCGAGCGGCGGATTCCCGTTCAGTAGCGGATAAGTCGTGACCGCAAGCACGCCATCGAATGGAAGCGCGTCTGCCGCATGCACGAACAGGAGATCGGGTTGGATCAGGAACAACCGCGTATCCGGACTCGCCGTCCGCATGAAACGGGTGATGAACAGGACATCCAAAACGTCTGAGCCGATGATCCCCGCAAATTGGATATGTTCGTGCTTCATCCGGTTGGCGATTTGCGACACCACGGTCTCTTGCGAAACCACCGTCTGTGCCGCGAAATCGGGAATGCTGTTGATCGTGTTCCGCGTGTCGTCGAGTGGCAGGGGGAGAACTTTCTCCTGCTTCAGATCGAGATTTGACGGTCCGAATCCACTCAGCTCCGGGTATGACTGGTATGCATTCCGCAGGTGCGCGATGTCCCTGGGAAACGGGATCAGGAAAAACTCCTTACTGTCAAGACCTTGCAGATCGCCAAGATCGCCAAAAACAGTATCGGTTTCCGAAAGAATAGCTACCCGCTTGGCGTAGTAGTGCCAGGTGTTCTGCAGGTACTGCTGGAAAGCCGTCAGCGTAGTAACGGAATCGTGCGTCAGGGTCCGCAAGGGGAGAGAGCTCTTTGTCCTGCCCGGATACGAACTGTTGAACTTGTCTATGCTAACTCTGTCCGTGACGGTGCCGGACACTGCTTCGAAATTGTCGCCGTTCTCCCGTAACGCCAGGTAAAGTGTGTGGAGGGATCCCGAAAAGCTTGTTCCTAGCACGTACATTAGCCGCCGCCGGACCACGGGCTGCGCTTCGCAATGATGGCGGCCGCAATCGGCGATCTCGCGATCGAACTCGAAGTCTTCGATCAGTTTCTTAAGCTTGATCGCCATATCAAACTGGCGGCGGTGGATGCCATCGGTTGGGCTCTCTCCCACCAGAAGAACGATCAAGGACCAGTGATCGCGGTTCTCGAACAATAGGAAGCCGGGAGACTGGCGGTTTCGCGCACGCTCTTGTTTTTCCGATTCCTGACTGGCCCAGTCGGAATATTGACTCGCCGACTCCAATTCCCAGGGAAACCAATAACGCCGGAACAGGAATCCGTCGTCCGCGGCAGCCTCCTTGATTCCGTCGATGGCGCGGTCAAATTCCACCCGCAGGTGAGTCGCGATCGGATCCGGAACGGTGGCTACGACAAATAGGGCCGCCTGGATATCGTCGCGTAGTGTCCCTTTGAATTCGTCCGGGGGATCCCAATTCTCGTATTGCCTACGGAGTTCCTGTGGATACGTGTTCAAGGCGTCGTCGGCATCCTTCGGCGGCACGGCCGGTTCAACGGTTGAGTTCGACGGCCGGTTACTCGTCTCGCTCTTTTGGCTAGCGCCAGAAGATCCACCGGGATTAAGAAACGAGTAAACCGTTCCGCAACCAAGCAACAAGAATGAGTAGTAGTAGGTTCTCATTTCAGCCACCCACGAGAGAGATGATAAAACAAATGAAACTGCTCCGCCAGTCTTAATTAGTCGCAATATCGCGCCGATTTTAGAGGTCTTAGAAAGCCGCGGCCGGAACGGCGGTATATTGTCCCGCTGCGGGACGGCCAAGGTGTACCGCCTCTTTAGATCGCTACCCTTACGAGTGGTAGCCCAAGGTTCGGACGACGAGATCACGATTCAAGGGAGAGGAGACGCCGGCTTCGCAATTCCCGGCCGAGGAGGTCGTTTATTGAGGTTGTGCCGGACCGTCGGAGGTTCCCATCTCTCCGCGCCAAGCCTCTCACTCGTCGGGCGAGCTTGACGGAAGTATACATACGGCTATGAGCATTACTGTACAGTAATAATGGCTGCACGCCCGCTCAGGTTTGGGCACATTGCTGAATCTGCCGTTGAAGCTTGCGGCGTGGATTTTGGGCGCGTGGAAGCGGACCCTGCGGGCGTGGGCCGGTAGGGCTACTTTCTTGGGAACGTAAGTTCGCCTGAAGGGTCTTTCTGCTTGAGTCCCTTCACCTGGCCATCCTGCACCACGAATTCGAATGTCAGGTCGGAGAAACGCGGGTTCCGGAAGGTCAGGCCCTTCGACTGGGTCAACGGAATGCCTGGCTGGCCGGGCAAGACGAGCGACAGTTTGCCGTTCGCGGACAGGGCGATCTGCACGTTCACGCCGCCGGGCGTCTGGTAGGCGCCGGCGAGCTGAGACATGAGTTTCGGGTCGATGGTATCGGGCTTACGGACAAATATCGCCTCGGCTTCATCGAGCGACATGACGGCGTCATCGATATCGCCTTGCGGATTGGTGCGGAAGTTGACCGACCACTTGCCATCCTGCTCGTCATCGGGAGTGTCGAAGCGGTCATAGTGGAAATGAGTCATGGGAAACCGCATCTTATGAAAGTCGAACTGAAGCTGGTTGTCTTTCAGTCCGATGGTCATGGCGCCGTAAGCGGGGTTCTCGTAGACACCGGCGTAATCCGCCAGGTTGTGGGACGGCTTCGTGCCGGTGACCCGGCCTTCGCCGGCTTTGGTTCGCGCTTCGGTATCCGCTTTCTTGTTCTTTAAGCGAATATCGAGCTGACGCTCGCTCCAAGGCGTCTGGTCCATGCCGAGCAATCTCTCATACACGTTGTAGCTGACGATGTTGTAAAGAGGCTGGCTATGATTTCCGATTTCAAAAACTATGACGCCTATATGGTCCTGCGGCATGAACGAAATCTGGGTGTGGAAGCCAGGCAAATCGCCGCCGTGAAAAGTGATCAGGTGGCCCCGGTAGGAAGCGGTTTCCCGCCCCATGCCGTAAGCCGCGTTGAGGACCTCGGACCAACCCCTGGTTTCGAGGGCCGTGTTGGGGAGGGCGATAGCCGGCTGCAAAGTAGCCTTCAATACCTCGGCGGGCAGCACCTGTTTGCCATCGTACTTGCCCTGATTCATCAGTGCGATCAGCCAATGAGAGATATCTTCGATGTTGGAAACGATGGCTCCGCAAGGGGCAACGCCCGATATGTCCTCGTAGTAAGGAATCCGATAGATCTCGAAGGAATCGCGCCTCTCGGTAAACCCGACACCGAATTCGGGGCGCTTTACCATGTCCGCGATGCTGTAATTCGTGGAATCCATCTTGAGTGGAACGAGGATCCTCTCCTTGACGAACTCCTCCCAGGTTTTCCCGGACTGCAGTTCGATGAGATAGCCGACTGCCGCGAACATGAGGTTGTTGTACAGGAACGTTTGGCGCATCGGTTCCTGGGGCTCCAGGTAGACTAACTTTTCGAATAGTTGTTTGCGCGTGAAGTCGGATTTGTACCAGATGGTATCGTGCCGGGTGATTCCGGTACGGTGCGATAGCATGTCGTGCAGGGTCACCGTATTATTGAGCTGGTCATTGTAAAAGCGGATGCCTGGGACCGACTCGCGCACCGGTTTGTCCCATGACAGCTTCCCTTCCTCGACCAGCATGCCCGCCGCAATGGCGGTGAACAGCTTGGTGTTGGACGCGATGGGGCTCATGGTGGCGGGGGTGTACGGGAGCTTTTTTTCATAATCGCGGTAGCCATAGCCCTTGGCGAAAACCAGCTTGTCGTTCACGACGATGCCGACGCCGACGCCGGGCGCATTCCAGTCCTTGAGGGTTTTGGCCATGTAGGCATCGAAGCCGGCGAGTTTCTGTGTGACATCGATGGGCTGGGCGGACAGGCTGGGGGCGAGCGTGAAGAGGAGCAAACCAGCGGCGGCTATGCGCCGGTACACCGCTGTAGTTGAAACGGTTGTCATGGGAGGATCCTTTCTGGTACGGGATGTCGCTTGCGCGCTCGAATCAGGATAGCGCTAATCGCGCTCACCTGTCCGGATCTCGCTGCAGGTATACTTCGATCTGGCAATATCGGGAGAAGGACAAGATTGAAGAGGTCACCGTGACGAAAGACGACATCCGTTTGCTCTACGAATACGACCGCTGGGCCAACAACAGGATTTTGGGGGCGGTCGCCGCGCTCTCTCCGGAGCAGTTCACTCACGATCTGGGCGGCGGCTTGCGTTCCGTGCGAGAGGCGCTTGTGCACATCATCGGGAGCGAGTGGGGTTGGCTGGAATATTGGAAGGAACTGTCCCCGAGCCCCGAATCCTTGCCGGATTTGTGGACGCGATGCGACGCCCTGTTCAATCCGAAAGCGTTTCCGGATGTCACCGCGGTGCAGTTGAAGTGGGCGGAAGTGGAGAAGGAACAGGCCGAGTTCGTGAATCGCGTGACAAACGAATCCCTGGAAAAAGCTTTCCCGGTTCATTCGAGAGGAATCAGTTTGGCGCACCTAATGCAGCATCTAGCGAACCATTCCACCTACCATCGAGGTCAAATCGCGCTGATGTTGCGGCAGCTTGGCGCCGAGCCACTGCCGACTGACTTTCACTTGTTTCTGGCGGAGGTCCCCCCCCTGAAGCGACGGCCGTACACTAAGAAAGGATCTACAGGACCGGAGTATTGCTGTTCCGTTGCGCAAGGGCGCGGGGCCGGTGTCCTCGCGTTCGCAGACGAGATCGGTGCGCTGCGGCTGCTCCTTGGCCGGCTTGGATTTGGGCCAGAATGTGAAGGTGCAATCCCCACACCAATACGCCAGAATCGAACGCGAACGCCGGTTTCTGCTCGCTCAATTTCCGGGCAATGCAAATGTGGTGCGAATCCGTCGCATCGTCGACCGCTATATCGACGGGACTACTCTGCGCCTGCGGGAACAATGCGACGACGGGGGCCCTTCCCTCTTCAAGTTCACACAGAAGGTGTCTGCGCGGACAACCGGAGCACAGCAGGGTTTCATCACATCCATGTACCTCACCAGAGATGAGTTCGGAATACTGGCACAACTTTCGGCAAAGACACTCCGCAAGACCCGGTACAGCATGCCGCCGTTCGGAATTGACGTATTCCAAGGCGCGTTGGAGGGTCTGCTCCTTGCCGAAGCGGAGTTCGACTCCGCAGCCGAGGCCGACAGTTTGACGCTCCCTTCCTTCATTTCCGGCGAAGTATCGGACGACATTCGCTTCACGGGCGGCCAGTTGGTGTGCGCGTCACGACAGGACATCGTTGCCTGGCTATTGGAATACGGCATCAGCCTCGGGCCGTCATAGGCCTCGCCGGTATAGCTGGCGCCACGCTCCAGTTCTGGGAGGCGGACCGAAGCTGCACTCATTCCGTCGCCAGGGCTTGCCGGATCGCCAGCGAGAAAACAATCCATCCATACTGCTATCGCATATCGTGCGGCCCGTGTCTTGAGGATATTTCGGGCGTCACCGAAAAACGTGGGGTTCCTTTGCCCGAATCCGCCCGCGTCAGGGGATTGGCCATCTTCCCAGCCAGATACGGCGTCGCCGGCCCAGATCGGCGAAGCAAAACGCCGTGAGGGCCACGGGGACTGCCACCCCTCGATACGCTGACCGTAGTCTGCGGCTGCGGGGATCGCGCAAAAGTGCTTGCGTCTTTTTGATATTTCCATTATTATCGAATTATCCAACCAAGGAGAGCCTATGGCCGGCAAGAAGCAGACGGAAGAGCAGGTGGCACGGTTTGCGGATATGTTCTCCGCCCTCGGTACGGAGCCGCGTCTTCGGATCATGCGTCTCCTGCTATCGGCTCACCCAACGGGCATGGTTGTGGGCGACATCATTACGGAGCTCGGTATCGCGGCCTCCACGCTCTCGCATCATCTGGAGAAGCTAAAGAACGAGGATCTGGTAAAGGTCCAGCGCGAGAGCACGTTTCTCCGCTACTCAGCGAACACCGAAGCGCTGCAGGAGCTTCTGGGATTCCTCTACGCGGAATGCTGTACCCGCAACAAGGCGATTGCACCGCAGGCGATTGTCAGCCTGTGCCGGTGACTTGTCTTTAAGAAAGGAAATCATGGAAATCAAGGAAGCGGTGAAAGAGAAATACGGACAGGCGGCGTTGCGCGTGCACTCGGGCTGCAGCTCCTGCTGCGGGGCCGGCGCGGCGCTGGATGGATGCTGCGACCCCATCACTACGAATCTTTATGACGCCCTGGAAACCGGCGCTGTACCGAAAGAAGCGGTCCTGGCCTCGCTTGGCTGCGGCAACCCTACGGCGCTGGCGCAACTCCACGAGGGCGAAACCGTCCTCGATCTAGGTTCGGGCGGCGGGATTGACGTGCTTCTTTCGGCGCGCCGCGTCGGCTCCACGGGCAAGGCCTACGGTCTCGATATGACGGACGAAATGCTGGCGCTGGCGCGCGAAAATCAGCGCAAGGCCGGGGTGGAGAACGTCGAGTTTCTCAAGGGTGAAATCGAGCATATCCCGCTGCCGGACAACTCGGTGGATGTGATTATTTCGAATTGCGTGATCAATCTCTCCGCCGATAAGGACCGGGTATTGCGCGAAGCGTTCCGCGTTCTGAAACCGGGGGGCCGATTGGCGGTCTCCGATGTTGTCACACGCGGCGACGTTCCGGCGGAGGTGCGACAAAACATGCTGCTCTGGGTCGGCTGCATCGCGGGCGCTTTGCAGGATTCGGAGTACGCCGCGAAGCTCGCAAGGGCTGGCTTTGACGGCATCGGCATTGAGCCGACGCGGGTCTACAGCATCGAGGACGCACGGTCGTTTCTAAGCGGGCAGGGCGTGGACGTGGATGCCATGGCGCCGGCGGTGGAAGGCAAATTCATGAGCGCCTTCATTCGCGCCACCAAGCCCGCAAAGTGCTGCGGGCCTGGGTGCTGCGCGTGAAACCTGCCCAGGCGGCCGGAGGATTGGGGACGTTCGAGCGCTACCTGCCGATTTGGGTGGCGCTCTGCATGGCGGCGGGCATCGGGCTTGGGATGCTGCAGCCGCGTGCGATCGCGGGGCTGCGCGGCATTGAGTTCGGCAAAGGAAGCCAGATCAATGCCCCGATTGCCGCGCTGATCTGGCTCATGATTACGCCGATGATGATGAAGGTCGATTTCTCATCGGTGAAGAATGTGGGGAAGCGTCCTAAGGGGCTGATGGTCACGCTGCTCATCAATTGGGTAGTTAAACCTTTCTCAATGGCGCTCCTTGCCTGGGCCTTCTTCAGGGTGGTGTTCGCGGCCTTCATCACGCCCGCCGAAGCCGACCAATATATAGCGGGATGCATCATTCTGGCGGCTGCGCCCTGCACAGCGATGGTGTTTGTATGGAGTCATCTGACCCACGGGGACGCGGCCTATACGCTGGTACAGGTATCGGTGAACGATCTCATCATGCTAGTGCTGTTCGTGCCGATCGTTCAATTTCTGGTGCATGGGGCCTCGTCGCTGGCCGTGCCTTTCAACGTGCTGCTCACCTCGGTGGTGGTCTTTATCGTCGTGCCGCTGCTGGCCGGGGTACTGTTGCGGACGGTGCTTCTACGACGGCACGGGCAAGCGTGGTTTGAAGGCGTGCTACTGCCGAAGTTCGCGCCGCTGACGATTTCCGCGCTGCTCGCCACGCTCGTTCTGATTTTCGCGTTTCAGGCCGACAACATTACGGGGCGGTTTTTCCATGTGGTGTTAATCGCGGTTCCCATCACGCTGCAGGTGTACTTGAATGCGGGTCTGGCTTACGGCCTGATGAAGTGGCTCAAGGTGGAACATTCGGTGGCAGCTCCGGGCGCACTCATCGGAGCATCGAACTTCTTTGAACTGGCTGTGGCGACGGCGATCGCGTTGTTCGGGCCGGAGTCCGGCGCGGCGCTGGCAACGGTGGTAGGGGTTCTGGTGGAAGTGCCGGTCATGCTTTCCGTGTGTGCGGCGTGCAATCGTACGCGGCACTGGTTCCCGGCCGAGCAGGCGAGTTGATCTATGGAAAAGAAGCGGGTTCTGATTCTTTGTACCGGCAATTCCGCGCGCAGCCAGATGGCGGAGGGTTTGCTGCGGCACGATGCCGGGGAACGGTTCGACGTGGAGAGCGCGGGTACCAAACCCGGCATCGTCAGGCCGGAAGCGATCGCCGTGATGAACGAGCTAGGTATCGATATTTCCGGCCATCGCTCCAAGCACGTCGACGAATTTGCGGGGCAGCAATTCGATTATGTGATCACCGTTTGCGATAACGCCAGGGAGTCATGCCCGGTCTTTTTCGGCGCCGCCAAGCGGCTTCATCATAGTTTTGACGACCCTGCCGCGGGGAGCGGCTCCGAGAAAGAACGGCTCAGTCTGTTTCGGCGGGTCCGGGACGAGTTGCGTGCCTATCTGGCCGATTTCGTGCGGCAAGTGAATTGATATTCACCGCAGAGACGCTGAGAAAACCAACGTCAAAATCAAAACCGGAGAGCGCTGAGGGGGCAGAGGGCGCGGAGGGGTGGGCTGTCGCCAACGAGCATTCAGGGAATTCGTTGCTGCGTGCGGCTGCCGTTCCTGAGCTATGACGCGTTGCTGTATGATTAAGCTGATCCGCCAGTGACTTACATACCAAGAGTGGCGTTCTCCCATGCCGTCCTGATCGTGTGGATGACGGCTGCCGGTGCTCAGTCGCAGACCCAGCCACAGCCCGCAACTCCCGCCGCTTCCGCGCAAACAGCGGCGCCGATCGACAAGAACGCGCCTGAAATGGCGACCAAGGAAGCTCCCGCCATCTTCAAGACGCGGGTGGACCTGGTGTCGGTGCCGGTAGTGGTACGCGATTCCAAGGGCCGCATTGTGGACACCCTGACCAAGGAGAATTTCCAGATCTTCGACAACGGAAAAGCGCAGGAGATCATCCGCTTCTCACTGGAGAAAACCGGCGATCTGGCGGCCAAGGCGGCCAAGACCGTCGACACCGCTCCAACCGAGGGCCCACCCGCGGCGAGAATCGACATCCCGGAACGCTTCATCGCCTATTTGTTCGACGACATACACGCCTCGTTGGGAGAACTGGCGCAGGCGCGGGACGCCGTCAGCAAGCAACTGCTCAAACAGGCTAAGACGGATCGCGCGGCCATCTTCACCACCTCCGGCCAGAATCAGGTTGAGTTCACCGACGATATCGAAAAACTGCAGGCAGCTCTCCTATTGCTCCGCAACCGGTCCATCACCGGCACGGGCGGCATGGCGACATGTCCCCAGATCAGCTATTACATGGCGGACATGATCGTCAACAAGAACGACCCCACCGCCACCAGCTATGCCAACCAGGAGGCATGGTCCTGCACCGACCAACCGTCCAACGCGCAGGGGGCGTCTGCGGCGGCGGCTCAGGTGCAGTCGATTGCCCGGCAGGTGCTGAGCGCGGGCGAACACGACACACACCTCACGCTGGGGGTCCTGAAAGACGTGGTCCGGCGTATGGGCGCGATGCCGGGCCAGCGCATCGTCGTCCTGATTTCCCCGGGATTCTTTTCGGCGGAGGAGTTTCACCAGGAAAAGAGCGACATCATGGACGCCGCCATCAGGTCCAGCGTCATCGTCAACAGCCTGGATGCCCGCGGCTTGTGGAACGATCCGAGGCTGGACGCGAGCCGGCCGAGCGGCGCTGCTAACCAAGGCTTCCTGATGGTAAGGCAGGATTACGACCGGATGAGCGCCCAGGGCCAAGGCGACGTCCTGGGTGAGATGGCGTACGGCACGGGGGGTTCGCTCTATGCAAACAACAACGATCTCACCGAGGGTGTGCGCCAGTTGGCGAACACGCCGGAAGCCCACTACGTGCTGGGCTTCGGGCCGCAGAACTTAAAGCTCGACGGCAGTTTTCATTCCTTGAAAGTTGTCGTGAAAACTGTGCCGCCGATGAGTGTCAACCTCCAGGCCCGCAGGGGGTATTACGCCCCCAGGAAGGCGTCCGACCCCGAAGAGACGGCCAGAGGAGAGATGGAGGAAGCGCTGTTTTCCATCGACGAGCTCAGAGATCTCCCGGTGGAACTGCATACCCAGTTTTTCAAGGCCAACGACAAGGAAGCTACCATCGCGGTGGTCTGCCGAGTGGACGCGAGGCAGCTCCAATATAAGAAGGCGGATGGCCGGAACAATAACATCCTGACGATCCTATCCGGTCTATTCGACCACAATGGAAACTTCATTTCGGCGATTGAAAAGACCGTGGACATCAAGATGAAAGACGAGACGATGTCCAAACTGATGAATACCGGTACGCTGACGTTCCGGACGAACTTCCCGGTGGCGCCGGGAAGTTATATGCTCCGGCTGGTAGTGCGAGACAGCGAAGGGCATCAGATGTCGGCGCTGAACGGCTCCGTCGCCATTCAGTGACGTTTTCATTGCCGGAGCAGCGTCACCGTTCCCTGGGCGCTGTTGGAAACAGCCAGCGACATCTTTCCAGGTCCAAAGAAATCGGCGGCTGCCAATCCGTACGGCTGGCCAGGCATGGATCGCATACTGAGACGGTAGCCGCGGCCATCCGGGGTGAGAAGCGCAAGCTGGCCGCTATTGACACAGGTGACGGCGATATCGAGCAAGGGTCCACCGGTGAGATCGGCAGCGGCGACATCGGTGGGCTGCCCGCACGTCTGTAGTGAGAACGGAGAGCCAGGTAGCGGAGCAAATCTTCCGGAGCCATCGCCGGTGAGTACGGTGACGTTGGCGGCCCCGCCGCGTGTCTTGGCGTCGCGATCGTAGGGAATGACGATCAGGTCGGGCTTGCCGTCGCGATTCACATCGGCGATGTCGATGGCCCAGGGAGCGGGTGCGGTCGGAAACGGAGAACCGGGCGCTTCGCGGAAGCCCCCGCGGCCGTCGCCGAGCAGTACGGTTACGGAATCGCCATCGAGATTTGTGGTGACGATATCGACCTTGCCGTCGCCGTTGAGATCGGCGGCGCGCAGGCGCTGATAGGGGCGCTTTCCGACGTTAATAAATAGACCGAGGGCGAACCCGCCGTGGCCGTCGCCGGTGAGCATTTCAAGCTGATTGTGGCCCCAGCTATCGGTCATCAGGTCGATGGCGCCGTGGCCGGTGAAATCGCCCGCCACGACTCCGTGCGGGTGGGGATAGGATTCCGTGCGGACAGGAGATCCGGGGGCGGGATGAAAACCGCCGCGGCCGTCGCCGAGAAAGATGCTGATGAACGGCGTCTGCGTGTTGACGACGGCGAGATCGGGATTGCCGTCGTGATTGAAGTCGGCGACCGCGAAGTCGTTCGGCTGCGAACCGGCGTTGAAAGGGGAACCGGGCGCCGGATGAAACCGACCGCCGCCATCGTTGAGCAGAATGGTGACGGTACCGTCCTCCAGATTGGCCACAACGAGGTCGGGGCGGGAATCGTGATTGAGGTCGGCGGCCGCCACTATGGAGGCGTGCGGACCGGCGGGCAGGATGGTCTCATGGAACGATAGATCGCCACCGGCGAATGCCGCGAGCAAAACGACCACGAATGGTTTCATGCAGGCAAAGACGGATTGCGGAGGGCAACTGTTAACCGGATTCGGCGGTGTGGTATCCTGCGGCTGGATTGCATAGGAGGTCAGGATGAGGCCACTTTTCGTCTTCCTGCTTCTCTCCACCGCCGCGTGGGCTTGGCAAGCGCCGCAAGCGAAACCGCTCTGCGCAGGAATTCGACGGGACCACCATTTTAGGCTGTCTTCTTGAAGACCACAAATTCGGTTTGGTAGCGCCTTGGTCCGGCAGTAGGATCGTACTTCATTTCCATCACCACACGGCCGCGCGTGCCTTCGGTCATCCGCTTCAGTTCTGCCTAGGAATGTGGGCCAAAAGCCACCCTCGTGACGCTCACACTTTGGGTGGCACATTCACGGGTGCTTACCGGACAGCCTCCGGGTTGGTTTCCACCAGATCCAACAGCCGGTCGGTCATCGCCCTGAGCCCGCCAACCTGATTGTGCATCTCCTGGCTGGCCGCCGCACTCTCCTCGGCCGTGGCTGCGGTGTTCTGCGTGACCGTCTCCATCTGGACAACGGCGCGCGCGATCTGCTCGATCCCCTTAGCCTGTTCCTGGCTGCCAGTGCTGACCTCGTCTACCAGAAGCTTGACGGCGCCAACGCTGCGCGCAATATCCTGGATCGCCTGGGTAACCTGTTCCACCTGATCCAAGCCGCTTCGAGTGCCGGAGACGGACGCTTCGATCAGTTCCGCTGTCTCGCGCGCGGCTCCCGCACAACGCTGAGCCAGGTTACGCACCTCATCGGCGACCACCGCGAAACCGGCTCCAGCCTCTCCGGCCCGCGCCGCTTCCACCGCGGCATTCAAAGCGAGGATGTTGGTTTGAAACGCAATCCCGTCGATGACTTTGATAATTCGGGATATCTTGGCGGATGACGCGTCCAACTGCTTCATGGACACCACCATCTGTTCCAGGGACTGCGCGGCCTGGTTCATTTTACGATCGGACTCCGCGACGTTGTTGGCCGCAGCCTGGGAGTTCTCAGCTCCTTTAGCGGTCATCGCAGACAACTCGGTGATGGAAGCCGAGGTTTCCTCGAGGGCAGCCGCTTGCTCCGTGGCGCCCGCTGCGAGCGAAGCTCCACCGACGGAAATCTGTTGGGCTGCGCTGTGGATCTGCTCGGATATCCCCGCCATTCCTCGCGCGGAGACGCGCAGAACGCCGGTCACCTTCCGTACGACGACGAAGACAATAGTGCCGAGGCAAAGTGCAATCATTACTAATACCCAACCGACGGATTTGCCGCGGCTGAGGGCATCGCCTACCTGAACGCGCGAGTCCTTCATCTGCCCCCGCTCGTAGTCGGCAAGTTCGGCGGCCGTTTTCTCCATGGCGAGGCCGAATACCCTGTTCTTGTTCTTAAGGATGTCAATGGCCACCGCGGGCTGCCCGGAGACGGCGGCGTCCATCGCAGTCCGACCGAGTTCTGTGTACCTGCGCATCGCTTCCTCGAAATCGTCAAGCGATTTCAGCCTTCTAGCGTCGGTCAGCAATGGCCGCATTTGCACCAGACTGGCGCGCACACCATCCACCTCTTTCTGGAGTTTTAAAGCTTGTAACTGCACTTCCGGCGCATCCTGCACCATGGAAAAGAGAATGACGCCGCGTTGCGAAAATCGCATGTTCGCCAAATGCGTACTGATCTCGCCCACAAGATCCAACACCCGGGCGGATTGTTGCAAGGCCCGATCGGAGACAGTTTGGATGTTTGCCTCTGTACTCGCGGAGAGATAGGCCAGCACCAACGTCAACAACAACATAGCGCCGAAGCAGCCCATCAGTTTTCTCGGAATCGTAAGTTTCATTGCAATAACCCTCCTTTCGAGGCGCGAGGCGCCATCGGGTACGCGGGTAAGGCAAGGGGCGGCTGCGTATGCACCTCCTTCAGGCTCGACCGGCCACCTGCCTGAATCGGTCCACGATGCCACGCATGGTCTGCGACTTGGCGGCCGGTTCGGTACTCGCCGGCGCCAGCCTCCTCCCCGTTTGCGGCGGTAGCTTCGGCAACCTCGGTCATCTCGCCGACGGTACGAGCGATCTCTTCAATTTGGCTCGAATGCTGACGCAAGCCCGCCCGGATGCGAACGTTCTCCGAGAAGAATTCTTTGACTGCATCGTTTCGCTGTATGCCCTTCCGATCGCTGGCAATCGAGTCTTCGATCGTGCCGCCGGTTGCTTCGGCAGCCTCCGCCGCGGCGGTATCCAGTTTCGCCACGCTGGCCGCTTCCTCTACGTCCGGATCCAAGCGCAAATACCGGGGATGTGCGGGAACGGTAAGGTCCCCGAGGCCATGTGGATCGATATGGAGCAACTTCGCAAAGCGCGCTTTGGGCCGCTCCGACCGCACCCGCATCGATTGCCTCGGCCTGCCCGAGCAGTCTCGAAAGATAAATAGAACTGGCAATTCCCAGTGCCGCCGCCAGCACAACGATAGCTCAGCACACAAGCGTAACTTCCTGCCGAACGTCATCGTCTCTTTCCCGAACAAACCTCGCTCAAACCTCTTATCGTCTAAAATGCAAGATTCTAGGTAACAAACGAACTGAAAAACAAAGTCGAAGGCAAAACCGGAGGGCGCTGATGTGGCAGACGACGCGGATTGCTCGGCCAATGGCCTTCAAATTCCGTATGCTTCCGCCGCGGTGCCGCCCATGATGCGAGCCTGTTCCGCCTTCGATAGTTTCTCGATGGCAACCGTCACGGTGCGATACCAGCGGGCGTAATCGTTGCCGGCCAGCAGCATCACCGGCCAATCCGAGCCGTACATGATCCGGCGGGGACCGAAGGCTGCGAGAACCACGTCGATGTACGGTTGCAGGATTTGCGGCGTCCAGTGCTGCGGGTCGGCTTCGGTGATCATTCCGGAAAGCTTGCAGTAGACATTTTGCCGCTTCGCCAGCTCGCGCATATTGCGGTCCCAGGGCGAGAGGATGCCGTCTTTAATGCGCGGCTTGGCCACATGATCGAGGATGAAGGTCTGGCTGGGATGCCGGTCGACGAATTCGATAGCGGCCGGCAGATGCCGTTCGAAGATGAGGATGTCGTAGCGCAGTCCGAATTCGTGCAGGGCGCTCACGCCTTCGTTGAAATCGGCGCGCAGGATGTAGCGCGGATCGGGCTCGTCCTGCACTACGTGACGCACGCCGCGCAGTTTGGGATTGCCGGCGAATTGCTCCAGGCTACGCTTCACACCGGCGCCGTCGGTGAGCGGCACCCATCCCACTACGCCGCGGATGACGGGGTGCTTTGCGGCGAGATCGAGCAGCCAGGCGGTCTCCTCCAACGTCTGGCGGGCCTGCACCGCCACTGTGCCATCGATATCGAAGTGATGCATCAGCGGTTCGAGATCCTCGGGCAGGAAGTCGCGGCGGATGGCGCGCATTTCGGGCGCGATCCAGCCGTACTCGGCGGCGCTGTACTTCCACAGGTGGTGATGGGCGTCGATGTTCATCAGGCGCCGTTCATCAGGCAAAGATACCGTCGTGGACATTGCCGGCGGTATCGGTGAGGCGGAAATCGCGGCCGGAGTAACGATACGTCAGCTTCAAGTGATCCAGCCCCAGCAGCGCCAGGACGGTGGCGTGGAAGTCGTGAATGTGCATGCGATTTACCGCCGCGTGGTAGCCGAAATCGTCGGTCTCGCCGTAGGCAAAGCCGCCTTTCACGCCGCCGCCGGCCATGAAAAGCGAGTAGCCGTAAGGATTGTGGTCGCGGCCGTTGCCGCTTTCCGATACCGGCGTGCGGCCAAACTCGCCGGACCAGATGACCAGCGTGTCTTTCAGCAGGTCGCGGGCTTTGAGATCCTTCAACAGGCCGGCGATGGGTTGATCCACTTCGGCCGCATTTTCGTTGTGCTTCTCGAAAAGATCGGAGTGCTGGTCCCATTTGTAGCTGTGGGTGCACTGGATGAAGCGGACGTCGGCCTCGGCCAGACGGCGCGCCAGCAGGCACTGCCAGCCGAAATCGGCGGTTCTCGGCTCGTCCAGGCCGTAAAGTTTCCTGGTGGCGGCCGATTCGCCCGATACGTCAAAAACGCGCGAGGCTTCGGCCTGCATGCGGAAACCCATCTCGAAAGATTGAATGCGGGTTTCGAGTTCGTCGTCCTGCTTCCAAAGCTCCTGGTGATTGCGGTTGATGGCCTGGATCATGTCGAGCTCATACCGCTGCTGCTCGCGGTTGAGCCCCTGGTTGACCAGATACTCGATCGGCTCCTTCTGGATTTCACTCACCTGCATGCCGGCGTTGCCGATAGCCGTCCCTTGCACCGAGCCAGGCAGGAATCCGGACGCCCAGTTCTTAGCGCCGCCGTGCGCCAGCGCGGGCTTGATGGTGATGTAGCCGGGGAGATTGCGGTTCTGCGAGCCGAGTCCGTAGAGCACCCAGGAGCCCACGCTCGGGCGGGTAAAGGTGAAGGTGCCAGTGAAGGTCTGGAGGAGCGCGGCGCCATGGTCCACGCCTTCGCCCACCATGGAGCGCACTACGCACAGGTCGTCGGCGCACTCACGGATCTTCGGGAACAGGTCGCTGATCGGGAGACCGCTTTGCCCGCAGTTCTTGAATTTCCAGGGCGATTTCATCAAGCCGCCGGTCTTCGCCGCAAAGGTGAGCGGCTGCTTGATGGGCAGCGGCTTGCCGTCGTTGGCGTCGAGGTAAGGCTTGGGGTCGAAGGTGTCGATGGACGACGGCCCGCCGTGCATGAACAGAAAGATCACGCGCTTGGCGCGGGCCGGGAACATGGGCGACCTGGGGACCAGCGGGTCGTCGGAAGGCGCGGCCTGCGCAATGTCCGCCAAAAGGGATTGGAGCCCCATGAAACCGAAGCCGCACCCCGCGGCGCGCAGCATGCCGCGGCGCGAAAGCTGCGATCGTTTCGGCGGCGGGGTAAGGAATGAACGAATATCCATCTCCAAGATCCTCTTAATAGACCTGAGTTTAATAAACAAAGATAAATTCGTTAGATGCCATCAATACGTGAGTAAGACTGGTCCACGCCTGCTCTTCGTCGATCTGATTCCACTTCTTGCGGAAGTTAGTCAGGTAAGTGAGCCCCTGGTCGACCTCGTTAGCATCCGGGCGCCGGTCGAGAACCCGCATGTAGACCTCCTCCACGCGCCGTTTATCCTGCCGTTCCTGCTTCAATACCGAATCCGCGACGTTCTTCGCTTCGCGGATCACCAGCGGGCTGTTCATCACAAAAAGCGCCTGGGTAGCCACCGTGGTGGGACTGCGATGTCCTTCGGGCGTGGTGGCGTCGCCAAAGTCAAACAAGGTGTAAAGGGTCGGCAGATTGGATCGCCGCAGCGGCAGGTAGATACTGCGGCGATCGGTCTTCTCGGGATTCATGCTGATGCGGCCGGCGCTGGTTTCGCCGTCGGTGCCGACGCCGGGATCGAGCGTGCCGCCCATGGTCAGATCGAGATCGCCGCCCATGGCGAGATACGCGTCGCGGATTTCCTCGATGCTGAGGCGCTGCCGCGGGAAGTGCGAGAGCAGGCGATTCTCCGGATCCTTCGCCTTAGTGCTCTCATCGTACGCCGCGCTCATCTGGTAAGTCTGAGACAGCATGATCAGGCGATGCATCTTCTTAATTGACCAGCCGCCATCCATGAAAGTCTTCGCCAGGTAATCGAGCAGTTCGGGATTGCTGGGCCGTTCGCCCAGGCGGCCGTAGTTATCCGGAGTGCGCACGATACCGTCGCCGAAATGTCCCTGCCAGATGCGATTGGCCATCACACGGGCGGGAAGCGGGTTAGCGGGATCGACAATCCAGTCGGCCAATTCCAGGCGGCCGCTCTTGGTTTTGACGGCGGGGGCCGGCGCGCTGAGGCGCAGGATCGCCGGGACGGTGCGTTCCACCGGGTCGCCCGGATTGTGATAGTCGCCGCGGACGAAGATCTTCTGGTCCATGGTGTCGCCTTCTTTGACGGCGCAAGCCATGGGGACTTCCTTGGTGGGAAGGGTCTTCTCCATCTCGGCAGCTTGTGCCAGCAGCGCTTCGGCCTGCTTGGCTTTTTCGGATGGGAGCGAAGCTAACTGCTCTTCTTGGGAACGATGCAGCGGACCGCCATCCTGCCAGACCGCGACGAAGAAGCCGTCTCTGTCCGCGCTCATGCGGGGACGGGGGCCGGCGACCTTTCCCGCTTTGGGGAAACTGCCGCGCGCCTCCTTCCACCAGTTCAGATCCTGATCGTATTGGTAGGCGCTGCGGCGGAACTCCTCCTGGTAGTCCTTGGCGACAGCTTTACGGTTGTCGTCGGTGGCGCCGCGCCATTTCGCCAGTTCCGGACGGCTGGCGTCTTTGAGGTAATCCACCCAGCGGGCGTCGGCGCCCGCGACGTCTTCCCTCTTCGCGTAGACGCGATACGCCGCCAGCATGGAGTCCGCGATTTTCGACGCTCCTATGTCGCGATGCTTCTGGGCGTCCTGATCGAAATCGATAATCTCCGCGAGCTTCCCTTGGAGCGCGTTGAACTCTTTCCACTGTTTGAAGAAGCCTTCGAACTCGCCCGCCGGGGCCAGCGGAGTCTGAATCGGATCGCCGGTCTCGCCACCGGCATAGCTGAGAGTGGAAGCGAAGATTGCCGCCAGCTGGTAGTAGTCTTTCGTCGCGATAGGGTCGAACTTATGATCGTGACAGCGGGCGCAGGTGACGGTGAGACCCAGGAAGGCCTTCGCCGTCACGTCGATTTGATCGTCGACTACGTCATACCGCTTCAGCGGGAGATCCTTCTGCGCGAGGGCCTTCTTGCCAAGCGCCAGGAAGCCGGTGGCGACGACGCCGCGATAGCCCACGCCGGAGTTCGGGTCCGCCGCGAGGATGTCGCCGGCCAGTTGCTCGCGGACGAACTGGTTGTACGGCATGTCGTTATTGAAAGCCTCGACGACATAATCGCGATAGCGCCAGGCGTGGGGGTAGCGATGGTCTTCGTCGCTACCGGTGGAGTCGGCATAGCGCATGACGTCCAACCAGTGCCGCCCCCAGCGTTCTCCGTAGCGGGGCGAAGCCAGCAGGCGGTCGACCACTTTCTCGAAAGCCCGTGGGGACTGATCTGCCAGGAAATCCTGCAGCTCCTTTTCGGTGGGCGGAAGGCCGGTGAGATCGAAAGTCGCGCGGCGCAGCAGGGTGGTCTTGTCGGCCGGCGGGGCGGGTTTGAGCCCGTTCTTTTCAAGGTTGGCGAGAATGAACTGGTCGACGGGGTTGACGGCCCAATCCTTCTGTGTCGGGGTGGGCGGCGCGGAGTGCGAAATGGGCTTGAAGGACCAGAAGTTCTTGTCGAAGTCGGTGATCACACCGCGCAGGGCGACGGGGCGAACGCCGGTTCCCTCCAAAGAATTCCCGGCCGCCGGCGTTACGGCCGGCGTAGGGGCACCCGCAGCCACCCAGTCGCGAACGGCGGCGATGGTTTCGGCGGGCAGCTTGCCTTGCGGCGGCATCTTGATCTGGCCTTCATAGCTGAGGGCCTGAACGATGACGCTCTTTTCAGGTTCGGAGGGGCTCCCAAAAATGCCCATGGAAGCGGCTTCTTTAATGGAGCTCGGGGAGCTGAAATCGATGCCGCCGCTCTTTAATTTGGCGTTGTGACAGCCCTGGCACTTTTCGGCGAACAACGGGCGCGCGTTCTTCTCGAAGAGCTCGATCTGCGCGGGAGTCTGTGCCTGCCCCACGCCGGGACTCAGTACGAGTAAGGGCAGCAGGGTGAAGAATAGGCGCATAGTTGGATCCGCGAAGGTATTATATTATGTTCCGAAGCAGACTCGCGCCCGGCAGCGCCTATTTGGTCTCTTCCACGCTTTGGAGAATCTCGCGAACTTCGGCTTCCCGTTCGGTGGGCACGCGCACGCTCCACCAATTGAGAAAATTGCCGCTTTCCTGGCGCGCAGCTACGTTGCGGTCCACGACTAAGAAAGGTATACCTGCCTCACGGAGGAGGCTTTCGGCCAACCCGATGGCAATTGGGTTGTTTATACCGGTTCGAATCAGGGCGCCGAGGTCGGCTTCGTTTGTTTGTCGATGAGACATCGCAGGTCTCCCCACCCAGTTTACGTCAGAATCTTCTTTAACGCAGGCGTGAGGGAATCTCGGCACAGATGTCGTTTATGGGAGTGGAGGACATCATGCCAGCAAGAAAGACCGGTTCCGTGAAGCGCCCTTTCGAGTTCAAGGGCAACGTACAAGCCAAGGGCGAGTTCGAAGTCGCCTACGAGGTCACTGAGGACGAGGGAATTGGAGTTGCATCGCAGCTTACCGAATCCGTTAACGCCTTCCTGGACCAAAGAATCAAAACCCTGACGGCGGCCGTTCAGGATCTGGACGGCAAGCTTGAGAAGCTGCTGAAAGAGTCCAAGGCCCTCTCCGATTCGGGCAAAGCCAAGGAAGCGAAGGCCAAGGCCGATGAAGCCAGCAGGCTTTACGCCAACGTCCATCCGGTGCTGCAGAGCTTCATCGCCGGAACCCAGGCCGACGGCCAAAAGTTCCTGGCGACGTGGTGGGCACAGGCGCAGGCGAAGGACAGCAAGCTGAAGGCCTACAATGTCAAAGCTGGCTTCAAGGCGACCGTTACCATCACCGCCTCGGCTATCGGCGCGGCGGCGGGCATCGCCTCCGCGGTAGTGACGGCAGGCGCTGCGACACCCATCGCACTGGCCGCGGTAAGTGGAGCAGTCACCGTCGCCAGCACCAGTTTCGCGGCGCTGAAGGCGGCCTTCGAAGGGTTTGACTCCGCGTACGACAAACTCGACCAGGCTTACGTGCAGGCGCAGAAGGACCTCAAGAGGCTGGCAATCAAGTCGCAGAAACCCGACAAGGGAACGTTGGACAAGATCAAAGCATTCCTTGCCAGCAGTCCGGTGAAAGCGCTGCAAACTGCGCTGGCGGTTTACCAGGTGAAAGTGCGCGAGGCCGAAACCAAGCTGGCCAGCTACGGCAACGAGGTGGGCAAGCTGATGAAGCAGCGCGACGCCTTGCAGTCCGCGGCATCCAAGTCGAAGAACGACGATGTCCAGGTACAGGCGAAAAAGATCTGGGACCGGGTGGAATACCTCTACAAGAAAATCGAGGGCCTGCGCTCCCGAATGGACGATGCCAAGAAAATCGCCGGCGATGCCAACAAACTGGTGGCCGATGCCCAGGCGGGTAAACTCGATGGGCTGGGCGGCAAAATGTTGGGTAAGCTGGAAAGCGCTGCGCCGATTCTGCAAGACGGCGCGACGGCGATCGAGGGCATCAAGACGCTGGTGCAGGTCGGCATGCAAGCGGCCGCCTGATGTCGGGGCGCGGTCACTTGCTATAGAATGACAATCGCATGCAAGTGAATACCAGGCCGAAAACCTATGATGTGGTGGTTGTTGGATCGGGAGCAGGCGGGGGGGTGGCGGCGCACGTTCTGGCGATGGCCGGGGCCAAGATCTGTATGCTCGAGGCGGGGGCCTCGTACGACCAGGCCAAACAGTCGGATATGTTCAAGTGGCCGTATAACGCCCCCCATCGGGCCGCGGGCACCAGAGAGAAGCCCTTCGGCTATTACGACGCCACGCTATTGGGCGGCTGGGAAGTCCCCGGCGAGCCTTACACCAACGCGCGCGGCAGCAACTTCATGTGGTATCGCGCGCGCATGTTGGGCGGCCGCACCAATCACTACGGCCGTATCTCGCTGCGCATGGGGCCGTACGATTTCAAGCCGTACAGCCGCGACGGCAAGGGCTTCGATTGGCCCATCGGCTACGAAGACCTGGCGCCGTATTACGACAAGGCGGAGGAACTGATCGGCGTGTTCGGCAGCGCCGAGGGCCTGGAGAACACGCCCGACGGCAAGTTTCTGCCGCCGCCGGCGCCGCGCGGCTACGAACGGGTGATCCAGCGCGCCTGCCAGCATCTTCACATTCCGTGCGTGCCCTCGCGCCTCGCCATCCTCACCAAGTCGATTCACGGACGCCCCGCCTGCCACTATTGCGGCGAGTGCGGACGGGCGTGCGCGGTGAATGCCAATTTCAGTTCGCCGGGCGTCCACCTGCTGCCCGCCATGAAGACGGGCAATCTGGAGATCCGCACCGGCGCCATGGCGCGCGAAGTGGTGCTGGGCGCCGACGGCCGCGCGCGCGGCGTTTCCTATATCGATAAGAAGGACCGCAGCGAGCAAACCGTATACGGCAAGGTGGTGGTGCTGGCGGCCAGTTGCTGCGAGACAGCGCGCATTCTGCTCAATTCGAAGAGCAGCCGCGCGCCCGACGGAGTGGCGAATTCGAGCGGCCTGGTGGGACGCTACCTGATGGACACGGTAGGGTCGGCCGTGGGCGGGTACCTGCCGGTTCTCGAAGACCTGCCGCCGCAGAACGAGGACGGCGTGGGCGGCATGCACCTCTACATGCCGTGGTGGAATTACCAGGCGCAGAAAGCCGGCAAGATGCCGTTTGCGCGCGGCTACCACATCGAAATCGGCGGCGGACGCTCGCTGCCGGGGGCCGGCATTCTGGGCGGGTCGGAACGCATTCTCGGCGGCGGCTATGGGGTGGAGTTGAAGCGCGGCCTGCGCAAGATCTACGGCGCCAACGTCCACTTCGCCGGACGCGGCGAGATGATCCCCAACGAGAAGAGCTATTGCGATATCGACCCCAACGCCGTCGATCGGTGGGGCATTCCCGTGCTGCGCTTCCATTTCGAATGGACCCAGGATGAGATTCTGCAGGCCAAACACATGCAGGAGACGTTTCAGGAGATCATCGCGGCCGCCGGCGGCAAGGTGCTCTACAGCTCCGGCGCGGAAAACAATTGGGGCATTTCGCGTGGCGGGGAAATCATCCATGAAGTGGGCGCCACGCGCATGGGCGACAATTCCAAGACATCGGTGTTGAACTCCTACTGCCAGGCTTGGGACTGCAAGAATCTGTTCGTGGCCGACGCGGCGCCCTTCATCAGCAACGCCGACAAGAATCCCACGCTCTCCATCACGGCGCTGGGATGGCGGACCTCGGACTATATCGCGGACCAGATGAAGAAGGGGAATCTCTGAGATGGGACAGACGAATGAGCCGCAGGGCGTGAGCCGGCGGGCAATCTTCCAGGTAATCGGATCGGCGCCGGCGTTGGCCGCCGCCACGGCAACAGAGGCTTCGGCACAGAGCGAGGCCAAGCCGCCCTATCGCCGCAAGGTCTTCGACGCTCACCAATGGCACACGGTGGAAGTGCTGTGCGACCTGATTCTGCCGGCTGACGATCGCAGCGTGAGCGCGACGAAGGCTGGTGTCCCGGAGTTCATGGACGACTGGCTCGACTTTCGCAAGCGCGAGGATGGCGACGATATGCTGGCGTCGCAGATTCTGGGAGGGCTCGCGTGGCTCGACCGGGAGTCGAATCG
>Ga0182016_10000752_pt1 | contig 40235 bp, 25 predicted proteins | sample 712S2MmetaG_FD_120491 | JGI IMG/M metagenome (GOLD analysis project Ga0182016, IMG submission 120491) | Permafrost microbial communities from Stordalen Mire, Sweden - 712S2M metaG | ecosystem: Environmental > Terrestrial > Soil > Wetlands > Permafrost | place: Sweden: Stordalen | collected...
TCCTTTCAAATGAGACATACTTATCAGGCTCAGTTCGTCAGGCTCTGTCTTTACCATGGGCAAGATGGAAGAGGTCTCCCCTTCTGGAGAGATTGTCTCCAACGAGAGAAGCCTAATCTTGTAGATCTTTTCATACTGCCCTGGGTCACCGTATCGCGCGGCCACAGTGATCGAGTCCGCACTCACTACAGGGAACAGCGTGACTTCATGAGCGTAGATGGAGCTTGTGGCCGCCAGGCAACCGAGCATGCCCAATGCCCATAAACGGGGAATACGAAATCTCATAGCAAGGTCCTGTCTGGATGCGACAGGGATTCACCTGTCGCATCCATATCTCGTGAGTGACTAGAACGGTTCGTAAAGCGAAGGATGGTTGTCAATGTCGACTTCCGTCCAACTCTCATCCCAATGCTCGATAGTCAACGACCAGCGCGCCTTCTCCCCCTTCACGTAGTCTTCAACATCCGGGAAAAGCTTGCGAATGATCTGGCTGCGGTTGAGCTCTGCCTTCGGCCGTTTTTCAGCAGGTGGAGCTATGATCACAATCGCGAAGTCCCAGGAAGGACTCAGCTGGTGAATCGCTCTTGTGTAGACTGTTTCGCTGATTACCTGCCCGTGCGCCTTCTGATACTGCATGATCGGATAATGGTACTTCCTGTAGAGAGCGAGCCATTCATCCTGTCTGCCCGGCGGAACCTTGTAGAAATCGACGGAGACGGTGTTCTTTCCGTCCCCAGCTCCGATGGTTGCCTGCGCGCTGACGTTTGAAGACGCAAAAATGGATAGGGCAGCTAAGGCAAAGATCGCCCACGCAGTTGATTTGCGAAGAAAAGTACGCATTGTGATTCCTCCAAAACGTTGATGATGTTGTTGCAAATGTGGGGCGAGACAGGAGATCTTCCATGAGTCTCCGGTCCCGCGCATCGTTAGAAACTAAGTTTCAGACCGAACTGGATCTGCCGTGACGAGCCTTGCGTCGACGTCAGTTTTCCAGCATCTCCAATTGCGCTTCCGTCTTCGTTGAACACAAAGTTGTTATCAAGCGGCGGAGCGAAATTGGCATGGTTAAGTACATTGAAGAGTTCTGCTCGAAACTGCACATTCAGCCTCTCGTTGATGCGATCCAGATGGGCATTCTTATAGATCGATCCATCGAGCGTCGCGTTACCCGGTCCCACCAGGGTGTTGCGGCCTGCGTTGCCCAGGCGATTTGCCTGCGTGGGAAATGCAAAGCACGATGCCTTAATGTATTGACTTGCATTGCCAGGATTCACGAGAGATTTGCATGAGGCGCCGGCAACGCGATCCGGATAATCCCAAGGGTCGGTGCTACCCATGCCCAGAGGATCGCCGCCGATAAAGACGGAGAAAGGCGCACCGGTTGAAGCCTGCACGATGCTGCCCAGTTCCCAATCATTGACCAGCCAGCTAACAGGTCCGGAAGCTCCTTTGGAACCCGGAATCGTCCACACTCCGCTGAGTACGCCGTTCTGTGTGAGGTTGAAATCGGAGACGCCGCGACGGGTCGCCGAATCGAACCAGAGCGGAACGGAAGATGCTGAGTTGAGGTACTGATCGCCGGCAAGGGTTGAAGACCCGTCATCGATCGTCTTCTGCCAGGTGTACGATCCCTGGAGACGAAGTCCGTGAGTCGGATTGACTCGTATGCCAGCCTGCAGTCCATGATAGTGCGAGTTAGCGTTATAGGTCAGTGCGTCCAGTTGACCGACAGCCGGGTTCAACAGCGTCGGCTTCGAAGCGGGCAATGGCCAGTAATAACTTCCATTGACCTTGGAAGGCATCACAATGTTGATATCGTCGGTGGCATACGGCAGGTGAATGCCGCGTGATCCAACATACCCAACAGTTAAAGTCGAGTTAGACGCAATCTCGCGTTGAATCTGCAAATGCCATTGCTGCACATAACTGCGCTTCGGTGTCTGCTCGATCCACACAGTGCGTTCGCCCGCGAGAGTGTTCGGATTGTAGTTGGCAAGCGCGAGGTCATATGCGGTGTGAGGGAACGCGCCCTGCGGAAGTCCGGATGCCGCGAGGGTGATGTTGAAGGGCGCGCCGGCGGAAGCAAGACGCAGGAACTGATACGGCAGTGGCAGAATGTCGAAGAGGCCATACCCGGCTCTCACGGATGTCTTTCCGTCGCCGAACGGATCATAGGCCAATCCGACTCTCGGCTCGAAATTCTTAAGGGTTGGATTTGAGAAATAAGGACTGCCCAGGTGAGCCGTTGTCGCCGTCGGGCTTGTGAGAACGGCAATATGGCCGTTGACCTCCGAAGGCACTGTGGAAAACTCATAACGCAAGCCCAGGTTCACAGTGAGGCGCGGAATGACGTGCCAGTCGTCCTGAACGTATCCCGCTAACAGCGTAGAGCGGAGTCCACGCGTTGTCGCAGTACTGGGCAGAGTGGCCGAGAAACGGTGCGGATGATTGGTCAAAAAGTCGTTCAGCGAGCTAAAGGAGAAACTCCCGTCTTCGGAGAAGTGAAACAGATTATTCGACTGCATCCTTTCCAAGGCAATGCCGGCGCGCAGAGCATGCTTGCCACGGATCAGGAAGGCATCATCATAAAGCTGGAAGGAGTTCCATCCAAAGGTAAAGTTGGCAAATGCTCCGGGGCCGCCCTGAAAGGTGGCCAGCCCTGGCACGCTGATTTTGGCAGCGGGGCGCCCTGGGACCGACCCTAATGTCGTGTCGTTTCCAAGGGAATTGATCGCATCATCGGCAGTCAGATCAGCGTAGTTTCTGTTGAAGCCGAAGCGCAGCGAGTTGATCAGCGAAGGCGAAAATGTGTGCGTCTCCTCTGCTGCAAAGAAGGGTCTCTTCAGCTTGTGGTGAAACAGAATGTTGTTCAATTGGTCAGGCTGTGACAGGTCGCTGCTATCCAGAAGAAATGTGCCAGAGACTCGGTCTTTATCAGAGAGAAGATGGTCGATCTTCGTCAGATAGAAGTTGTCGGTTCCAGCCTGTTTGGTCGCCACCGAATAATAGCCGGTATCTCCATTGCTCGCTAATCCGGCATTGGGAGAGTGGTAGAAGGCAAGAAACGGCTTAATGCTGGGATCGACCGTGATGGTGCCTGTAGAGAGAATGCCAAGCCTCGCGTTGTCAGAGGGAACTGAACTAATTTGCGTTACGGTGAGAGCCTGGCGGAGCCCCTCGTAATTCCCAAAGAAGAAGCTCTTGTTTTGCCGGATAGGGCCGCCCACTGTGCCGCCAAACTGATTGCGGCTGAATGGCGGTTTGGTTGCCCCATCAAAGTAGTTTCTCGCGTCAAACACGGCGTTCCGCGCGAACTCGTACGCACTGCCGTGGAGGGTATTGGTTCCAGACCGTGTCACTGAATTGACAACGCCTCCCGATGTTCTTCCATACTCGGCAGAGTAATTTGTCGTCAGCACCGAGAACTCCTGAATGGCATCCACACCTAGCTGTGCTCCCAGTACATTTCCCGGAGCATCGTTTGTGTAGTCATTGAAACTGATACCATCTTGCCGGTAATTGTTCTGCGAGGATCGCGTTCCGGAGACGCTGAGTTCGGTACCGAAGCCGCGTGTAACTTTCGTGGCGTCGCTCGATCCGTTGGAGCCGACCGAGGCCTGATTGCGAACGATATTTACACCAGGTTGAAGAGACGCCAATTGCGTCCAGTCGCGGCCGTTCAAAGGCAATTGTTGCAGAGTGTCCTGGTCGACTCGCTCTTGCACTCCAGGATTTGCCAACTCCACTTGATCAGCCGTTGCATTCACGGCGACGGTCTGAGTCGAAGTTGCCACCGCAAGTTTGATGTTCAGTACCTTCTGATCCCCGACTGCGACAACGACCCCATTCGCCTCCGAATCGGCAAACCCAGTCGCGGAGATGCTCACGTTGTAAGATGCAGGCTGGAGATTCGGGAGAGTGAACAGTCCGTCTGCGTTCGTCTCTGTTTGGTGAACTACACCTGTCGCTTGATCTCGCGCAGTAACTTTGGCTCCGCGAACAAGCGCACTCGATGGATCGTGGACCGTTCCAACAATCGCGCCTCCCGCAACCTGACCATGTGCGAAAGGCATAAAAAGCGCGAGAACCAGCAGAAGCGTTAACCAAGTCATCGCCGCTTGGTTCAATCGATGCATAACTGACATAAATCCTCCATAAAGTCGTGCAAATGTTCCACCTCAATGCGCATTTATCGCAGAGTGTGCTCGTTCAGATCTACGCTGAACCGAATGAGAGGCGTCGTATGTTTTGATTTCGAATCGCTGTCTACTATTACGTCAGCAACAACAAGGCGGGTGCGCCGTCTGCTTTGCACAGATAGCGCCAAACTGCGGGGTAAACTTCAGGGACTGTACTTTCATGAAAGCTCTTCCTTGAAGTTGAAACTGGTTGATGAAATGGCGGAGGGCAACACAGGATTTCTCCGCTTGCGGATGAGGAGTCACGCAACGCACGGAGATGATTCGCTGTCTGAGTTTTTACAGATGAGAGGAATCAGGCATGTGTGTTGCGCTTTAGAAGCGACAACAACACGCGCAACAACAGAAGATCGACGACAGCCTGCGGTCGTTGTTGCCCGACGCGGATTGGGAGGTGAACGGCATCATCGATGCGTTCAGAATACACCAACGTCCGGTCAAAGCTCTTGTGATGTCAGACACAAGCGTTTTTGACCACTCAATCAAGATCAGCTTTCGTTCCTTGTGCTTTCATGCACTTCCCATCGAGCAAAACCAAATCCAGACTGCCGAGCGGGAACCACACATTTGCTCGAAATGCCTTTGCCCCCGCGCTTCCACACGCCAATCGATAGGTGGAAGAAAGGACCGGGGCTGTTTGGAATCCAGTTTTACTTTCAAACGCGTAAACTCCGCACTGGACTCATTGCCTTGCCTTGATGCGAATTGAGGTACTCGATGCCTTCTTGCAATCATTGAGGTTTTATCCTAGAATCTCCGTCATGGGATTTATACTTACTCTATTCCGCTGTTGTTGACACCCACCCAGACAATCTAGCCCCCTCTTGTGCGTTCATGAGCGCCCGCTCATGCGTGCTCGTATTTATTGCTATTCGGGGCTAACAGGACAACTCTACCCACATTCTTTGGAGGAATGACGTAATGGCCCATTTACGTACCAGAAGTGCATCTGCTGCCTTGCTGCTGGGGCTCGCCGTGCTGTTTTCATTGGCTTCGACCAGCTTTGGACAGACCTTCCGCGGCGGCATCAGCGGCTCGGTCACCGATCCGTCGGGCGCCGCAGTGGCTGGAGCCCAAGTGGCTGCAGTTGAAGTTGCCACCAACACCTCGTATAAGTCGGTGAGTTCCAGCGCCGGCGAGTTTGCCTTCGCCAATGTGCCGCTGGGCAGCTACACCGTTATGGTGACGGCTTCCGGCTTCAAGACCATCAAAGTCGAAAAGATCCCCGTCACTGCAGGATCGACTTACACACTTCCAGTGCGGTTGTCTGTTGCCTCGGCGGGCGAAACCGTTGAGGTTACCGCCGATGCTTTGGCGTTGGATACGGCCTCCGACCAGCAATCCGCCGTTCTGTCCGAGACTGTGGTGCAGAACCTGCCTAATAGCGGACGCGATTATACGCAACTGATCGGTCAAACCACAGGCTTTGCCGGCGCGCAAACCGGTGGCGGCGGTTATAACTTCAGCGTGAATGGCTCACGCTCGAACGCCGTTAACTGGCAGATCGAGGGTACCGACAACAATGACTTGTGGTGGAATATTCCAGCCGTCAACCAGACTGGCGTCAACGGGATAGCCGGAGTGATCTTTCCCATCGACGCTATTGAGAACTTCTCTATCGTGACGGCCGGTTCCACTGAGATCGGGCGCAACCCCGGCGGCACCGTTAACTTGACAGTCAAGGCGGGTTCCAACGCACTGCATGGCACGGCTTTCTACTTCAACCACAATGAGGCATTCCAGGCTACGAATCCGTTTTCTAGCACCAAGCCGGAGACGCGCAACCAGCACTACGGCTTTTCGGTGGGCGGTCCGATCCTGAGGGACAAACTCTTCTTCTTCCTCGCCAGCGAGCACCAGGGGTTCCTGATCGGCGCCAGCAACGCGGCGACGGAACCATCGGCCGCTTACCAAACGGCAGCCTATGCCATCCTGGATTCCTACAAGGTGGCGCACAACCCGGTTGCCCATAATCTCCTTTACGGAAACGGATCGGACTCGGGTCTTTGGCCAAGCTCTGCACTGAATGGTGTCGCTCAGCCAAACAACTACACCGCCACCGGCAACGTTATTGGCCACAGCTTCAATGGCGTTCTCAAGCTGGACGGACAACTCACCGACAAGGATCACGTTGCCTTTGACTGGTTTGTTGGCCAGGGAAACCAAACCGCGCCTAGCACCTCGGCTCTGTCGACATACTTCGAGGTAGCACCGATTCACGTGCAGAACTTCTCGCTGGTTTATAACCGGCTGGTTACGCCGTCCATCAGCAATCAACTAGCAGCGGGAGTCAGTTATTTCAACCAGGTCTTCTCCGACGCTGACACCAACTTCAATCCCGTTGGTCTTGGCCTGGACACAGGCGTCAACTCGCCTTCGCTGGCCGGCGCGCCGCACCTGATCATTGGGCCGCCTTCGGCTGGCAGTGGCTTGTTCGCAGCCGGTGGCGGCTTCGATCCATTGGGTGTCACCTCGCCTTCGGGCCGGCAGGATATTACCGGCCATCTGGATGAGAATCTGACCTGGACCAAGGGTGCTCATCAACTCCACTTCGGCGGAGAGTTTCGCAAGGCGCAGGTGAACGACTTCTATCAGACCGGCGCTCGCGGAACGCTCTACTTCGATGGTTCGCAGGGACCGTGGTCCGGTTCAAAGGTCTCGGACCCAAACCTTCTTTATCTGGCGGACTTTTTAGCCGGCTACTTCGATCCCAACTATTCCAACATCGTACTGGGCGACCCCAAGCGGCTGGTCTATGTCAACACCTTTGCTCTCTTTGCTCAGGATGCATGGCAGATCAGCAAGCGGCTCAATCTGAACTTCGGGTTGCGCTATGACTACGAAGGCCCGGTGCACTCCGGCGAACCGAATCTGTCCATCTTCGATCCGAGCCTGCCCACCGGACTTGCCGTCGTCGGCCAGGATGTTCCCAACATTTACAACAAGTTCTGGGGCGGGGTCAGCCCGCGCGTGGGATTTGCTTACCGGCTCGATTCGGACGGCAAGTCGGTTTTGCGCGGCAGTTACGGCTTCTACGAGGATTCTCTTTTCATGAAGTCGATTCTGCAAAACAATGGTGCACAGAACATCTCGGTCTTCGGCCCAGAGTTTAACCCGGCAGGTTCCCAGAAGGTGGCGCAGGCCTCGGGGCTACCCAATACCGTCATTGCCAGCGGCCAGCCCATCTACCATTCGTATGCCGATGCACTGGCTGGTCAGGGTACAGTTGCGATCTCGACCTTCGACAAGAACTTCCGCCCCTCCTACACGCAAACCTACGACCTGAACATCCAGCACAGCTTCAGTTCGAATGTGATCTGGCAAGTGGGCTATGTGGGAACTCAGGGTATCCATCTGCTAGGCCTCTTCGACATCAATCCGGAAACGCCGGCCAGCGCCAGCCTCGCGAATCCAAATGTGACTCGTCCCTATCACAAGCAATTCTCAAACTTTACGACCATCGACGAAGCGCGCAGCAATCTGGGATCAAATTACAACTCTCTCCAAACGACTCTGCGTGTTCAGAACTACCACGGGCTCAGTTCGCAGTTGGGCTATACATGGGCTCATGCGCTGGACTACGAGACCGGCCTGCTGCCTTATGTGCCGCAGGATCCAAACAACGAGCGGGCTGAGTATGGAAACTCAGACTTCGATGTCCGCAACACCTTCAGCGGCTACATCGACTATCAGGTTCCGGCCTTCAACGGACCCAAACGCTTGACTCATGGGTGGGATCTGACTTCTTCGCTTGCCCTACATGGTGGAACGCCTTACACCGTGTCCTCGGCCAACAATCCCAGCGGCAACGGCGAAGGTGCGGACCGCGCCGTGCAGGTGGTGAAGAATCCTTCGGCCGGAGTCAACCGCTCGATCGTCCCAGCCTCCTCGGGCAGCGCAGCATACGTTCAGTGGTTCAGTCCCACCGCCTTCGTTGATGCCGCGCCGGGCCAGTACTCATCCACTCGCCGCGGCCAGAACTACAACCCCGGCTATGCTGCCGTGGACCTGTCCGTGATCAAGAACACCCCCATCACCGAGCGGGTCAGCGCGCAGCTTCGCGCCGACATCATCAACATCTTCAACCACACCAACCTGGCGCCAGTTGGCTTTCCAACGGCCGGCGAGACCAGCACCATCGGTTCGACCATCGGAGAGTACCTGGGCAACCCCGGCATCGGACCGGGCGAGCCGGTCAACGCTCAGTTTGCGCTGAAGATCATCTTTTGAGTTCCTCTCCAATGCAAGGCTGCGACTCCTCTGGATGGCTTCTTCTTCAGAAGAAGCCATCCAGAGGAGGTAAAACTTCATCGGGCAGCGCCGGTTCTCTTCGGCGCTGCGCTATTTTATGGCAAGCTGATAAAGAACGCGCATCCGGCGCGCGGAAGGGTCTTCAGTGCGAGTCAGTCAGAAGGCGGCGCAGTTTACAGAGTCGGTTATTCGTGAGATGACACGGCAGGCGATTCAGCATAACGCGGTGAATCTTGCCCAGGGCTTTCCTGATTTTCCAGCGCCGGAGGCCATCAAGATTGCGGCGCAACAGGCCGTGGCTGCCGACATCAATCAATACGCCATTACATGGGGGGCACAGAACTTCCGCCGTGCCATAGCTGCAAAGTTCGCTCAATGGCAAAAGCTCGAAATCGATCCAGAACGCGAGATCACGGTTTGTTGCGGATCGACCGAAGCGATGATTGCTACGCTGCTGGCACTGGTCGATCCGGGCGAGGAGGTGATTGTCTTCGAGCCGTTCTATGAGAACTACGGGCCCGACGCGATCCTCTCCGGCGCTACGCCGCGCTACGTCACGCTGCACACCCCGACGGATGAGAATCGAGAGTGGATCTTCGATCCGGCCGCGCTGCGTGCGGCATTCAACGACAAGACGCGCGCCATCATTCTCAATACTCCGCACAATCCTACCGGCAAGGTCTTCACGCGCGATGAGTTGGAGTTGATTCGTGACCTGTGCGTCGAGTTCGACGTCTTGGCGATCACCGACGAGATCTATGAGCACATTCTGTACGACGGCACTGAGCACATCTCCATTGCAACCATCGAAGGAATGAGCGAACGCACGGTGACTATCAATAGTCTGTCGAAGAGTTACAGCGTGACGGGTTGGCGCGTTGGTTGGGCCATTGCCCCGCCCGCTCTGACCGCGGCCATTCGCAAGGTGCATGACTTTCTTACCGTCGGCGCAGCTGCTCCGTTGCAGGCGGCCGGTGCGGCTGCGCTGGGGTTGCCTGCCAACTACTATGAACAGCTTGCCGCCGGCTACAGAGAGCGACGCGATCTGCTGCTCAATGCGTTGCGCCAGGCCGGATTCAAAGCCTTCAATCCTGGCGGCGCCTACTACATCATGACCGACATCTCCGAATTCTCGTTTGAAAACGACCGTGCATTCGCGACTCATCTCGTGAAGGAGATCGGAATAGCGACGGTGCCTGGCTCCAGTTTCTACAGTTTGCCTGGAGGCGGCGCTCAGCAGGTTCGCTTTGCCTTCTGCAAGCAGCTGCAAACGCTCAATCGCGCCATTGACAATCTGCAAAATCTCCAGTCGAGACGGCACCGATGACAACAAAAGCACAGGATCGGGATGCGATTTTACGCGGTATTCGCGTGTTGGATGGCGGTATGGCCTCGGAACTCGAGTACCAGGGCGCAAGCATCGACGGGCCTTTGTGGTCGGCGCATGTGCTGGAGGACGCGCCCGAGAAAGTGGTTGCAGTACATCGCGCCTACATCGAGGCTGGAGCGCAATGCATCCTGACCGCCAGCTATCAAGTTTCGCGAATGGGCTACGTGGAGTTTGGCCTGACGGCCACGCAGGCAGATGCAGCTCTGCTTCGTGCGGTTGAACTGGGTCGCACAGCCTGTTCGGAGTTTCCGGATCGCCGGATCGTAGTCGCTGCTTCGCTCGGGCCTTATGGCGCCGCGCTGCACAATGGGGCTGAATACCACGGTAACTACGATTGCAGTCATGCCGATCTCGTCGAGTTCCATCGCGAGCGCATTCGTGTGCTGGCCGACCGTGCAACCGGTCAGCCGACCCCTGACGCGTTGGCTTTCGAGACGCTTCCATCGCTCGATGAGGCGTTGGCCATTGGCGAGGCGCTTGAGCCCTGGCCCGAGTTGGTGGCATGGTTCTGCTTTACCTGCCGGGACGAGCAGTTCGTGGCTCATGGCGAGCGGCTCAGCGAGTGTGCTGCCGCGGTCGCACGCTTTCCGCAGACGATGGCCATCGGAGTGAATTGCACCCCGCCCGCTCGGATGCAGGAACTGATCGGTGAGCTGCGCGGTGCAACGAATCAACCGGTTGTCGTGTATCCAAACTCCGGCGAGGAATGGGATGCTAAGAACCGCTGCTGGACTGGCGCCGGCGATCCTGCCACCTTTGGAGTCCTGGCCAGTAAGTGGTATGCCGCCGGAGCGCAGATTGTAGGCGGCTGCTGCCGGACGCGTCCCGCGCACATCCGGCAAGTGGCGGAAGCGGCGGTCCGGCAGCGTTGAAGCGAGTCTCCATATCTTCTTAGTTCGCTGTTATAACGGGCAACTCAATACTGCTGGCTTCACCAGGCGCATGGAAGATGCGTTGAGTGGCCTTCTGGTAATCGACCGGCTTGGCCCAGAAGATATTGGGGACAAAGCTCTGCGGATTACGATCGTACAGAGGAAACCAACTCGACTGCACCTGCACCATGATCCGGTGGCCGGGCAGGAAGACGTGATTTGCCGGCGGCAAAGCAAAACGATAGGCGAGCGGCTTTCCAGCCGCGATTGGCTTGGGAGTCGCGAAGCCCTCCCGGTAACGGCCACGGAAGATATCGGCGGCGATCATCAGTTGGTAGCCACCCAGGTTCGGATGGTCAGCCACTTCGTCTGGATAAACATCGATCAGCTTGACCACCCAGTCGGAGTCGGTTCCAGTCGTAGAAGTCACGAGGTTTGCGATGGGCTGCCCCGCAATGTGGACTGGGGCGGTGAGTACGTCGGAGGTGAAGACCAGAACATCCGGACGGCCGGAGGCTTCTCGCTGATCGTCAACCAACCAATTGGGCCAAGTGAGCGGCGGGTCGTAGCCGATGGGCTGGATGGGGCGAGCGCGGAATGGAACGGGCTTAGCCGGGTCGGAGATGTACTCGTCAAAGGCAGCATCGGATGAAGTGGGCGCCACAAATCCGAGCTTGAGTCCAGCCTCAAAATAAAGAGCTCTCGTCGGCTGGGCTGCCGGCCATGCAGGAAGGCTCTGCCAGCGATTGACTCCGGTCTCGAATGCCGTGACGGGAGCGATCTCGGTTTTCGGCGCATCGTCCTTCAGGTAGCGATCGAGGAATGGACGCAGAACATTCTGACGAAACCACGTGCCGGTGTCACCTCCGAAACGAATCGGGCCAAGTGCGGCGGCGTCCGAGATCTCCTGGCCGTGATGCCAAGGTCCCAGAACGAGAAAGACCTTATCGTTGCCCGTGTCCAGCGGCTTGATGGCTTTGTAAACGGCAATGGCTCCGTAGATGTCTTCCTGATCCCACAGGCTATGCACCAGCATCACTGGTACCTTGAGTGGCTGCGCGGCCAAAACCTTGTCCACGGCCTGGTCGCTCCAAAAGGCGTCATAACTGGGGTGGTCGAGAATCTTCCGCCAGAAGCCCATCTGTTCCAGGCCATGCTTTCGGCCCAGTTCGCCTGCCGAGCCGGCCTGCATATAGAGGTCGTAGTCGTCGAAGTTCGAGGTCCACCATTTGGCGTCGTTCTCGTTCGAGCGCGTGCCCTCCTGCTCATAGATGTAGGGCATATTCTGTTCGCGGAATGCTCCATTGTGGAACCAGTCGTCGCCCATCCAGCCGTCGACCATGGGATTCATGGGCACGGCCACCTTTAGGGCCGGGTGCGGATTCACCAGCGCCATCAACGGAAGAAAGCCGTCGTAAGAGATTCCGAGAATCCCCACCTTGCCGTTGGTCTCCGGGATATTCTTGACGAGCCAATCGATGCTGTCGTAGGTGTCTGTGGCTTCGTCGACGGGCGTGGGATTCTGCGGCCCATGGATGGGCCGGTTCATCACATAGTCGCCCTCCGAGCCGTACTTGCCGCGGATATCCTGGACGACGCGGATGTAGCCGCCTTCGACGATCACGTCGGTGGCATTGTCGTATCCATAGAGAATTGACCCCAGGTGCGAGCTGGCGGCATGGCTGGTCAGATCTTTGGCGCTATACGGCGTGCGGGTCAGCAGGATCGCCGCACCCTTCGCGCCTTGCGGCACCAGGATGACGGTATAAAGCTTCACGCCGTCCCGCATCGGAATCATCGCCTCGCGACGCACGTAATCGAAGCTGCCGGATGCAGCCGTGAGCTTCGCGGGAGTCTCGCTGGGATAATCCGGATAGGCCGGCTGGGGCGAACTCTGAGTATTGGATTGTCCTGTAGCGGAGATGACCAAAACCGTGAGTGCGATAGCGGCCGTTGCGGCATGGCGACGATAGTGGATCATGAGGCGAACCTTTCAGAAACGAGCGATGAGGGCAACCTTGAGAGTCTTGGCGACGGCCTTTGCGATGCGAGAACTGTGCAGGCCTCTATTTTTGATGATCATCATAACCGAAAACTGCGCACCCGGCCATTAGCGTGGACGAAAAGGCTCCTTTCCACTGTTTGCTTTGTGTTTGGCCTCTTGCCTTTGCGCCCACATGTCTCCGAACAGCCAATAGCCGGAGCGATGCCCCGGCTCGGAATAAACAGGATTGCGGGCAGCCCACGCGATTCACCTCCTGCCCGAGAAGCAAGATGACCGAACTCTGCCAGAAGCGAATATTCCCGTGGTGAGGTCGTCGGACGCGTTAAGGGCGACCGTTTCTCGCGGAAGGAAGTTTTTGACTTTTCCGCGAACTGTTATACACTCGAACCCATGAGTCAGTCGCTCCATGCCGCCCGGCATTTCGCTTGTTGTCTCTGTTGCCGCTAGCAACAGCCCCTCTCCTCGACTGAAAATTCATTCTCCATTAGCAATTCTTTGAAGGTAGCTGTTTGTTCCTCTGTACATCGGTTGCCGGTCTTCAATCTTTGCCGGCCACTGCCAACTGACCTAAGAAAGCGCCGGTGGCGAAGTGGTTAACGCGCAGGTCTGCAAAACCTGCATGCGCGGGTTCGATTCCCGCCCGGCGCTCCACAATTTGCAGTTGCAAGTGTCCTCCTGGTCGTCTTGCGCACAAGATGCAACATCCACATAGAGAATCGGTATGTCCTCGATTCAGACAATTCTTGGTCTGGTGGCTGCCATGGTGTTACGTGCTCGGGAATGTTAACAAATTGCGTTTTTCAAATCCATACGGAGTGAGTCGCATGAGAATCCTGAATCGCAGAATCTTTACCTTTGTTGCCTTCGCCGTTCTCTTGTGCGTCTCGGCGAATTTCCTCAGCGCGCAGACTCATCTGCTTAACGTCTCGTACGACCCCACGCGCGAGTTTTATGAGGATTACAACCGCCTCTTTGCACAGCACTGGAAGGCCACAACCGGGCAGGATGTTGTGATCAACCAGTCGCATGGTGGAAGCGGCAAGCAGGCCCGCGCAGTGATCGACGGCCTGGAGGCAGATGTGGTCACGCTCGCCCTGGCCTATGACATTGATGCCATTGCACAGAATGGCGGTCTGCTGGACAAGGACTGGCAGTCGAAGTTTCCCGATAACAGTACACCTTACACGTCGACCATCATTTTGCTGGTGCGCAAGGGGAATCCGCTCGGTATCCACGATTGGGACGATCTCATCCGTCCCGGAGTCAAGGTCATCACGCCCAATCCCAAGACCTCCGGAGGCGCTCGGTGGAACTATCTCGCAGCCTGGGGGTACGCGCTGCGCAAGTCCGGCAACAACGAGCAGGGCGCCCGCGATTATATGAAGAAGCTTTTCGCGAATGTGCCGGTGCTCGACTCGGGCGCCCGCGGCGCAACCACTACTTTTGTGCAACGTGGTGTGGGCGATGTCCTTATCGCATGGGAGAATGAAGCGCTGCTGGCGCTCAAGGAGTTTGGTTCCGACAAGTTTGAGATCGTGGTTCCTTCTGCCACAATTCTCGCCGAGCCGCCGGTCGCTGTAGTCGACAAAGTCACTCGTAAGCATGGGACAGAGAAAGTTGCGCACGCCTATCTTGAGTATCTTTATTCGCCGGAAGCGCAAGAGCTGGCGGCAAAGTACTACTATCGTCCTCGGCTCAAGTCGGTCGCGGACAAGTACGCCAGTGTCTTTCCCAAGGTCAACACTTTCACTGTGGTCGAGGGATGCGGGGGATGGCAGCAGGCACAGGCCAAGCACTTCAGCGATGGCGGAACCTTTGATCAGATTTACGGAAAGTAAATGATAATGATGCCGGAAAAGAAGGCGCGAAAAACATGGAGCCTTGTCACGCGGAGTTCGCCACTTCCCGGATTCCGGTTGAGCATCGGATTCACGCTATCCTATCTGACGGTGATCGTGTTGATCCCTCTCGTGGCAATCATTCAGCACGGAGCGCGTGGGGGATTCGGCGTGTTTCTGCGCACGGTCACTGCTCCGCGCGTGATGGCTTCTTACCGTGTGACACTGGGTTCCGCGGCCGCAGCCGCGCTGCTTTCGGCCCTCTTCGGTATGCTGCTGGCGTGGGTGCTGGCGCGATACAGTTTTCCCGGCAAGCGGATCGTGGACGCCATCGTAGATCTTCCTTTCGCATTGCCGACAGCGGTGGCTGGCATCTCGCTTACCGCGCTCTATGCCGAGAATGGGTGGATCGGGCGCTTCCTTGAACCGCATGGAATCCATGTGGCCTTTACTCCGATCGGCATCGTGATGGCGATGTCCTTTGTCGGATTTCCGTTCGTTGTGCGCAGCGTGCAGCCGGTGCTGGAAGACCTTGACCCCGCGATGGAGGAGGCTGCGGCAAGCCTGGGGGCGAACGCCTGGCAGCGATTTTTGCGCGTCATCGCTCCGGTGGCGTTTCCCGCCCTGTTGACAGGCACAGCGCTGGCCTTTGCGCGAGCCGCCGGAGAATACGGTTCGGTGATTTTCATCGCGGGCAATATGCCGATGAAGACCGAGATCACGGCGCTGCTGATCGTTACCAAGCTGGAGGAATACGACTACTCCGGTGCGGCGGCGATTGCCGTGGCCATGTTGGCCTTGTCGTTCACGGTCATGCTCGTGGTCAATCTTCTCCAGTGGTGGGTACAGCAAAGAGAGGGGAAGAGACAATGAGCAGTCGTTTCGCAATACCCTCGTCTGCGCTGCTCCAGCCATCGATCCAACAGAGAGTGGGTCGCGTTGTTTTGATTACTGCAGCGCTGCTGTTTCTTGCGCTATTTCTGGTGTTGCCGGTCGCTGCCGTTTTTGCGCAGGCTTTGTCGCAAGGCTTGAAGATGTATCGGGACTCGGTTCGCCAGGAGGATGTGCTCTCTGCCTTGCGGCTCACAGGACTGGTCGCCTGCATCGCGGTTCCGCTGAATATGCTCTTTGGCATTGCCGCCAGTTGGGCCATTGCGCGCTTCGAGTTTCATGGCAAAAGCCTGCTGATCACGCTGATCGACGTTCCTCTGGCTGTCTCTCCCGTTGTTGCGGGTCTTATGTATGTCGAGGTCTTCGGCTTGCACGGATGGCTCGGCCCATGGTTGTCGGAGCATAACCTGCATGTGATCTTCGCGGTGCCTGGAATCGTTCTTGCCACGGTCTTTGTCACCTTCCCCTTCGTGGCCAGAGAATTGATTCCCTTCATGCAGGCCCAGGGAAGCGATGAGGAGGTCGCTGCGGTTGTTCTGGGCGCCAACGGCTGGAGTGTCTTCTGGCGTATTACTCTGCCCAATATCAAATGGGCGCTGCTCTACGGAACCATTCTGGCGGCCTCGCGTTCCATAGGCGAGTTTGGAGCGGTCTCGGTGGTCTCCGGGCATATTCGCGGTCAAACTACTACCCTGCCGCTTCAAGTAGAGATGCTCTACAACGAATACAACTTTACCGCGGCCTTTGCGGCCGCATCGTTGTTGACGCTGGCAGCTATTGTCACCCTGGTTCTCAAGAAGATCATCGAAGTCACATCCGGCGTTCATCAGCACATGGAAGAGAAAGAAGTCAAATCATGAGCATCCAGGTCGAGCATATTTCGAAGCAGTACGGCTCTTTCACGGCACTTGCCGACGTCAGTTTGACGATTGGCAACGGTGAATTGCTGGCTCTCCTCGGACCCTCTGGCTCGGGCAAAACAACGCTTCTGCGCATCATTGCAGGACTTGAATCGCCCGATGAAGGATCGATTCTTCTTCATGGTGAGGAGTCAACGCAGCACAGTGCTTCCAGGCGCGGTATCGGCTTCGTCTTCCAGCATTACGCGCTCTTTCGTCACATGACAATCTCGGAAAACGTTGCCTTCGGACTGCGCGTTCAGTCAAGGCAAACCAGACCATCGCGCCGGGATATTCGCGAACGTGTGCTGGAGTTGCTTCGACTGGTGCAATTGGATTCTTATGCGAAGATGTATCCCGAGCAGCTCTCTGGCGGGCAGAGACAACGCGTGGCATTGGCGCGTGCACTGGCCACCAAACCCAGGGTATTGCTCCTCGACGAGCCATTCAGCGCCTTGGATGCAAAGGTGCGCAAGGAGCTGCGTGAGTGGATGCGCAGCATCCACGATGAATTGGGGGTAACCACTGTGCTCGTCACGCACGATCAGGAAGAGGCGCTGGAGGTTGCCGACCGTGTAGCCATACTGAATCGAGGCAGACTGGAGCAGATAGGAACTCCCCAAACCATCTACGATAATCCGGCCTCGCCGTTCGTCTATAACTTCCTGGGAAATGTGAATCTCTTTCATGGGCGTCTGCTGGCTGATCTTTCGTCGCAGGGGCGCGGGGGAGGCGAAGGAGAGGCGAACCAAGCCGCCGTAGGCTTTGTTCGTCCGCACGAACTTGAGGTATCGCGCGATCTTCCACGGGACGGAAAAGCTGTCGTGGCCAGCATTGTACGCATTCACTCGGCGGGTCCTCAGGTGCGGTTGGAATTGAGCATTGCGGGGAATGGCCGGCCGGTAACTGCGGAGTTGGGAAGAAAGCGGTTTGAGGAGATGGCACTGGTGCCCGGCGACAACATTTTCGTCTGGCCGCAATCCATTCGTCTGTTCGACGATGATGGAGCGAGGGCGCTGCTGCTCGATCAAGGGGCCGGCATATAAGGTCTCAATATTTCAGTCAGTCTTTGCCATTCAGGTGCGCATATGCTACATTCTTTTTGTGAGCACTTTTAGCCCCATGACCGCCGCATTGTGTTGTTGTCCAGCGATGTGCTGTACGCAGACGCATTCTGGCGTGAGGAAATGGTTAGGCTAGAGTAACTTACAAGCCGCCACCTCATTTAGACCCACCGCCAGAGATTGAACTGGCAGGTGGGTTTTCTATTTTGGGTTGAAGTTGAGGCGGATGCGGCACCTGGAGCAATCGCCCAACGGGTTTGGGACAGGGAGAGGACGATGGGCATTCCAGAAATACGCGTTGAAGAGCTGAAACAACGTTTAGATGCAGGCGAAAACCTATTTCTACTCGATGTGCGCGATGAGTCCGAGTACGAAATCTCCAATATTGGCGGGCAATTGATTCCGCTTCCCGAACTGTCGAAGCGCGTAAATGAACTCGATGTCAATCGGCAGATCGTCACCATTTGCAAAATGGGCTCACGGGGCAAAAAGGCGGCGCAGGTTCTTCATAACGCTGGTTTTCCTCATGTTTGGAACCTGACGGGGGGAATTCACGCCTGGTCGGATCGCGTTGACCATTCGGTGCAGAAGTATTAATTGTTGCACCAATTGAGCGAGATATAATTCACCGTGAGCAGGCGGAATTGCGCTCGCGCTGGCTCCGGTCGACCTACCCGGCTAATCTTCAAGGTTCAAGCGTTCCCTCTTGAAGAGAGCTTCCACGCGAACTACAATCCGTATGTTCTTGATTCTCAAGGAGGCAAACCGTGCCAGAAGAAGTCGTCCGTGTCTCGTTACACGAAGATGCTGCATTTCAACTTGCAAATGTAACCAAGACTGCTCCGCAGTTCGGAGCCATTACACCGCGCTGGCTGGTTCGGTTTCTTGATTGGAAGCCGCTTGAGGCCGGCACATTCAGGGTCAACAAGGTCGACGAGACCAAGGCGATCGAATCGACCTGCGACCATTCGGACGAGTCGACGCTCGCTGCCACCTTTGTCAAGTATCTCGAAGAGCCCCGCGAATACCGGCTCAGCAGCATCAATGCCATTCTCAATGTTCATACCCGCGTCTCCGACCTGCTCAGCAATCCCTACGATCAGGTACGCGAGCAGTTGCGCCTGTTAATCGAAAGCGTGAAGGAGAAGCAGGAGAGCGAACTACTCAACAATGCCGACTACGGGCTCTTGAATAATGTGGACGCTTCGCAGAAGCTCAAGACGCGCAAAGGCGCGCCAACACCGGACGATCTGGATGAGTTATTGACCAAGGTCTGGAAAGAGCCTTCGTTGTTTCTGGCGCATCCCCGCGCCATTGCCGCTTTTGGGCGCGAGTGCACACGGCGTGGCGTACCTCCGCCGACCGTCACTCTGTTCGGAACGCCGTTCCTGACCTGGCGCGGGATTCCGTTGATTCCCTCCGACAAGATCGCCGTGAGAAGCAAAGACCAGAAGTCGAAGATCCTGTTGGTGCGCGTGGGAGAAAAGAAGCAAGGCGTCGTGGGCCTCTTCCAGCCCGGACTTCCTGGAGAACAGAGTCCAGGACTGTCGGTTCGCTTCATGGGAATCGATCAAAGATCGCTTGCTTCCTACCTTGTATCGCTCTACTGCTCGGCGGCCGTGCTGACCGACGACGCAATTGCCCTGCTCGAAGACGTAGACGTGAGCCAATACCATGAGTACAAGTGACCGGACGGTCCCTTCGACTGCGCTCCCGGAGTCTGGCAACTGGGCTGCAGCATTGCCGGGAAGCGAAGGAGTACCGCCAGGAATCCTCAGCCCAACAGAGTTGGCGCGCATAGCGAACGAGCTCTTCACGGCGTTGCCGGATGAGCTTCAGCAGCCTGCTCTTGCTGGATCCAGGGCGGTGCTGCCGCCCAACTCCGCGTTCACCGGCAACCCATTTGCGGCAGTTCCAGGTCCAACTGTGCCTACGGCTCCGGGGTTACTCGCGAGCCTGACGGAGACACAACCAGGGGCGTTCGTCGCCACGCCGGATAGTAGCATTGTGCCCGATGCGCGGTCGTCTACTTCCGCGGCTCCTGCTGTTCCGAGCGGTGGAAAACCGCTGACGGCAGCGCCGGAGTTTTCCTTTCTTCAGGATGCTCGGCCCATCTTTCAAGAGCCTGTCGCGGGACCAGCTCCCCAGCATACTCCCGCGCAAGCAAGTGGCAATCCGGCGCCCAGCGAAGAAGGCTTTGCAGCCATTCCCTTTTCGTTAGTCCCCGATCTTCAGCCGTCGCAGGTCACTCAACCTCCCGCACCGGCGGTTCCCGGCGCTCTTGGCGTTGTCGATTCCTCGGCGGTTCCAACATTCTCGTTCATGGAGGATGCGCGGCCGCTGTTCTCCGACCAGCCTTCGCTTCCGGGGCCAGTGCCGGCTGGAGTTTCCGGCAGCAATCCGTTTGTCGCGCCGCTTGACTTGAATGCACCGCAAATTGCCGGGGCTGTCGCGCACGAGCCTGATTTTCGCGCACCTGCTCCCCATATTCCGGAGAAGCAGACACGCCCGCTCGATCCGTCGAATGTGGTTCCCGTGCTGGTTCCGGGTGCGGGGCAATCAGAGTTATTGGGCGATCTCGGCCTCTCGTCGACTTCCTTCGACGTGGAAGCGATTCGCCGTGATTTTCCGATCCTCTCGGAGAAGGTCAACGGTCATCCGTTGATCTGGTTCGACAATGGCGCGACTACACAGAAGCCGCAATCGGTGATCGACCGGCTTAGTTATTTCTACGAGCACGAGAACTCGAACGTGCATCGCGCCGCGCACGAGTTAGCTGCACGCTCGACAGATGCCTACGAGTCTGCTCGCGAGAAGACTCGCCGCTTCCTCAACGCCGGGGCTCCGCACGAGATCGTCTTTGTGCGCGGAGCCACGGAGGCTATCAACCTTGTGGCGCAAAGCTGGGGACGGCGCAACATCCAAAAGGACGACGAGATCGTCGTCACTTGGCTCGAGCATCACGCCAACATCGTTCCCTGGCAGATGCTGTGCGCGGAAAAGGGCGCGCGGCTGCGCGTTGCGCCAGTGGATGATTCCGGCCAGGTGCTGCTCGACGAGTACGAGAAACAGCTTGGACCGAAGACCAGGCTGGTCTCGATCGCGCACGTCTCGAATGCACTGGGCACGATTCTGCCGGTGAAGGAGATGGTCGAAGCCGCGCATCGTCATGGGGCGCGCGTGCTTGTCGATGGCGCTCAGGCTGTCTCTCACATGCGCGTCGACGTGCAAGCCATCAACTGCGATTTCTATGTCTTTTCAGGACACAAGGTCTTTGCTCCGACCGGCATCGGTGTGGTGTATGGGAAGTCGGAGGTATTGGATAACATGCCGCCATGGCAGGGCGGCGGCAACATGATTCAAGATGTCACCTTCGAGAAGACGCTTTACCAACCACCGCCGCAACGGTTTGAAGCCGGTACCGGGAACATCGCCGATGCGGTCGGACTGGGGGCGGCGATTGACTACCTGGATCGCGTTGGTATTGTCAACGTTTCGCGCCACGAGCACATGCTCTTGACGTATGCTACTGCGGCCTTGCAGCAGATTCCGGGGCTGCGCATCATCGGCACCGCCAAAGAAAAGGCCAGTGTAATCTCTTTCGTGATGGACGGCTTCCGCACGGAAGAGATCGGCGACTATCTCAATCGCAAGGGCATTGCCGTGCGCGGCGGTCATCACTGCGCGCAGCCGATTCTGCGGCGATTTGGCCTGGAGAGCACCGTGCGCGCGACGTTTGCGCTTTACAACACCTGCGAAGAAGTCGACGCGCTGGTCGCGGCATTGTGGGATCTCAGGCAGGGACGCAGTCCGGGACTGGTTTGAAGGGCTTTTCTAGCTGATCGCAACTTGCACCAGAAAAATGCCAGCCACATCGTACGGATGCGGCTGGCGTTTTTCTTGCAGTCTGAGACATGTCAACTGACTACGGATTTCACTCGCCGGGGTTCAGAACCACAAACCCGCCTGAGTGGCTGATATAGATTCTGTGGAAGATGGACGCTGGCAGCAGGCCTACGGCATCGAAGGCAACTCCGCGACGGGATTGAACCACATCCAGATCACGGATCATCGTAGAACCGACCTTGATCGTGATGCGGGGATGAATTCTGGTTCCATTGGGCCCGCTGTCGAATGCCATGGAACCCGCCCAGGGCTGGGATGGAAATGAATCCTGGCGAGCGGGAAACAGTTCCGGCATCTTTGCTCCGGTATCCAACTGCAACTGCACCTTGCCGCCGCTCACATCCATGAATTCCGCCTCGATCAGCACGCGGTTTGTTGTGGGCATTCCGCGATAGTGGCCCATTGTCTCGAATCGGCATCGCTCCCCTGGAGGAGCACTCTCGTCAAATCTCAGGCTGCGCTTTTTATAGTCGATAAGAAAGTCGAAATTCGAGAGGAAATCCTCGCCCAGCACGCCGCGAATGCCCGGCGCCTTGAGCTTTACGTCATCCAGTTTGTCGATGATTGCTCCCAGTTCGGAGACCTCGGAGTCGCCAACCCGCACTTGCTTCAGACGAACCAACCGGTCCTTCCGAACGTCCGAAACTGTAGTGAGCGAAGCCTCGCCGATGACCGAAGCCCCCAAAAGCCGCGCAAGGTCCGGGTCGATCACGGTATGCGTAGCCCCTGTATCCAGCAGAAAGCTAAAGGGGCCAACTCCATTGACGGTTGTCTGAACAACGATCAGGTATCTGTCACGTAGTCGGAAGTTGATTATCTTGTTTGTTTGCTTAACTTGCGCCGCCAATGCTCCGGGCAGAGCGAACATCGCCATCAGAAGAAGACATAGCAGAGGGATTCGACATCGGCGATGGAGAAACCATCGATCCAGGCGACAACATCGACAGAACAGAAGGCGGGCCGTCAGCATTGTGACGTTCCTATCGGCTTTACGCTCAATTCTCTTGAGCGGTCACTGCCCTAGAAATGTACCCCTAGTCATGGGACATTGTCTATAGGAGTAAATTTAGCCGCCATTCTGTTCCGCGTTCTGTGTTCCAGATCACTCCTCGAGTTCCTCTGTTCAATACTTCGGCAGTGTCGTGTCGATCCGGTCGGCCCAGGCCAGGATGCCGCCGGTCAGATTGGTTGCGTGTTTGAAGCCCGATTTGCGCAAGAAATCGACGGCCTTGGCGCTACGCGCTCCGCTCTTGCAATGTACGACGATCTCGCGGCTTGAGTCGAGTTCGTGCACGCGCGTCGGCAGATCGCCGAGCGGAATCAAATGGCCCTTGATGTTGACGATTTGATACTCATGCGGTTCGCGAACATCGAGCACGAAAATGTCTTCTTTGCCATCGAGCCTGCGCTTGAGTTCCTCCGGTTGAATCTCGGGAATCTTCACGCTGGTCGATGCTTCGGACTCTTCTCCGCGAACGCCGCAGAACTGGTTGTAATCGATCAACTCCTTGACCGTCGGATTTGTGCCGCAGACCGGGCACTCCGGATTCCTGCGCACGCGCAACTCGCGGAAGCGCATGGCCAAAGCGTCGACCAGCACGAGGCGGCCAATCAGCGGCTCGCCCACGCCAAGGATCAGCTTGATCACTTCAGTCGCCTGAATCACCCCGAGCAGTCCCGGAAGCACGCCCAGAACTCCTCCTTCGGCGCAGGAGGGAACCAGTCCAGGCGGAGGCGGCTCGGGATAAAGGCAGCGATAGCATGGACCGGCTTCGGTGGCAAAGATGCTGGCCTGGCCTTCAAAGCGAAAGATCGACGCGTAGACATTGGGCTTGCCGCTGAGCACGCAGGCATCGTTGACCAGGTAGCGCGTAGCGAAGTTATCTGTACCGTCTGCAATAATATCGAAATCCTTGAAGATCTCGAGCGCATTTTGACTATTCAGATAGGTATCGAATCTTTTGATTTCGACGAATGGATTGATTGCGGTCAGCTTGTCGATCGCCGAGTCGAGCTTGAGGCGTCCCACATCGCTGGTGTAATGCAGTATCTGACGCTGCAAGTTGGTATAGTCCACAACGTCGAAATCGACCAAGCCGAGTGTGCCTACTCCTGCCGCGGCAAGATACAACGCCAGCGGCGATCCGAGTCCGCCCGTGCCCACGCAGAGAACTCGCGCCGCCTTGAGCTTCTTCTGGCCCTCCAGAGTCACTTCAGGCATGATGAGGTGACGCGAGTAGCGCAGAATCTCTTCGTTGCTCAGTATTGCCGGGCTTGTTTCGGTCGGTGAGGCCATTGATCTTCTCCTATTTTCAAGCTCATTGAGATCTTATTCGCGCTACAGCCAGTTTCTAGATTCCGCCAGCGACAGAAGGCACGATCGAGATGGTGTCTGTCTCCTTGACCGGGGTCGCGTCCTTGCTGAGATAGCGAATGTCTTCATCGTTCAGATAGACATTGACGAAGGAGCGCAGCTTTCCGTCCTCGGAGAAAAGATGCTTGCGCAGATCCGGATGCTGGGCGACTAGAGCTTTCAATGCTTCGCCAACGGTTTGAGCGGTTACTTCAATGATCGATTGCTTTCCGGCATATGGCCGGAGAGGCGTGGGAATCAAGATTTTGATGGACATATTCTTCCTTCCTGCACGGTTCTGATTTGCAATGCTTCGGTTACTTTTCGATTATTTCAAGGGCTTCGTCTTCGAAGCGCTTGGTTTCTTCCTGGTCGAGCAACAGAAATGAATTTGTGAGTACGGCTTGTCCTTTTTCCACGCTGGTAATCACATACGAACAACCTGTCCAGTGCGCCTCGGCAAGATCAGTGGCAGACCACTTGGCAAGATGATCGGGATGCGAGTGATAAAAGCCTACTATGTCGTGACCGGCCAGGAGTGCCTCCCGCTGAATGCGCACCAGCTCCGATGGGCTGATGTGATAGCGATTGGCGGGCGAGTCCGTGCGAGTGTTTCCGCATTGCACAGCGGCCCTGACCGTCTTCGCGCCGTTCTCGTCGAACTCGCCCACCAGCACGCCGCAGCACTCGTGCGGGTAAGTCGCCTCGCCATGCTGCCGCAACCGATCGTAGAGGGCGAGCGGTATCGTTAACGCCATACTAACTCCAGTGACTTACTCATTCTCGTTCCAAAAGTGCTCGCTCAAATATTTGTCGCCGGAGTCAGGGAAGATGGTGACCACCACTGAACCGGCAGCCGCGTCTTTCGCAATCTGTAATGCGCCGACCAGTGCCGCCGCGGCTGAAACTCCAATGAGCAGGCCCTCTTCCCGAGCCACTCTCCTGGCCATGGCCTGGGCCGCTTCTGTTTCGATGCCCAACTCCGCGTCCGCGATGCTGGCATCGTAAATCTTCGGCACAATCGAGGTCTCCATGTGCTTGGTTCCCTCGATGCCGTGAAAGGGCGAGTCGGGCTGTAGAGAGATGCAACGAATCGCCGGATTCAGCTCTTTCAATCTGCGTGATGTCCCAACGAAAGTTCCGCTGGTTCCGAGGATGGCCACAAAGTGCGTCACACATCCTTCGGTCTGCTGCCAAATCTCATCGGCAGTTCCATTCGCATAGTGCGCGCGCCAGTTAGCATCGTTCGAGTACTGATCGGCGTAAAAATACTTCCCCGGGTCTGCGGCGGCGATCTCCTGCGCTTTACGAATCGCGCCATCGGAGCCTTCGCCGGGATCGGTGTACACGATCGTTGCGCCGTAGGCGCTAAGGATGCGCTTCCGCTCCGCCGATACATTCGAGGGCATACACAGCGTAATCGGAATTCCGTATGCTGCACCAAGCATCGCGTAGGCAATTCCCGTGTTGCCACTCGTAGAGTCAAGAAGCGTTTTGCCTTGTCCAAGCTTCCCTTCCCGCAAGGCTTCAGCCACAATATGCGATGCGGCGCGGTCTTTCACCGAGCCGCCCGGATTGGCCCACTCAGCCTTGGCCAGCACCTGCACAGTATTCAGACCCTCGATCACATGCTCAAACCGCAGCAGCGGTGTATTTCCGATTCGCTCCTTCAGGTTGACGCCCAGGTGGGTACTCATCGTATCGCTTTCATTCTCCGCCTCATCTTCGTCAAGCGTTGCCGGATTCGCCGTTTCAACCTACCGCTTCGTCGCTTCAACTGCAAAACGGAGAGAGTTGTCCATGCTGCGATAGAGCGCCTCGACAGCCTCCAGCAGCGAAAAAATCTCCTCTTCAAGTTGATTCAATGCCGCGACGTTTTTCTGTTGAGCCGCTGCAACGACCGGATCGAATCGCTTGCCGATGAGCCCCGACTCTATAAAGTGGGTGCGAAAATTCTCGAAAACGGCTCTGTCCGTCGGCGCTTCAATGCTGCGCGTGATCAACAGAGCGCGAGCGCAGCGCAGGCTGATGGAGTAAAGGGTATCATCGCTCTGCGCCTCGCCGAAACGATACTCTTCGCGCAACTCTCTAGCACTTTTCAGATCGACTTCAATCAAATCGAAAAGTCCAGCCGAGCACTCGCCAACGCCCTTGCCGGCCAGCGAAAAGGGGGCTGCCGCGCCCCAATCATAGTAGTAGCTCTTGTTTTCGCTGTAGGTCGGAATATCACGGAAGCGATCGGCAATGCCGCGAATCTCGTCTGCGCCTTCTCGGTCCACATAGGCCGCAAAAGACGGATAGTTATCCTTCTTCACCATCCATTGCTTCAATACTTCATGCACAAACTCCGGAAGATCATGTGCGCTTACCCGATCGATCTGCCTTGCCAGCCTGCCCTTGCCCTCCCCAATCTCGGCTCCCGCAACGACCATGTACGCGGGAAACATCTGTTGCTCTCTGCGCCCGACATTGCCGTAGAATCCGAGATCGGCGAGCATATGCTGGCCGCAGGTATTCGGGCAGCCAGAAAGATTCAATCGGAAATCTGGAATCTGGTTGAGATCCAATGTGGAGCTCTTCAGTCTCTCCGCGATTGCAGATAAGGCTCCCTTTGAAAGGGATACACCGAGCTTGCAAGTGTCTGCACCCGTGCAGGCGATGGAGTTGCCAACAAGGCGCGGGCCTGATGCAAGCTCCGTCACCTCGCGAACCAGGTGGAATAGATTGGGCAGATAGCTCTCTGGGATATTTCGCAGCCTGAGATTCTGGCCGAAAGTTGCTCGCAGTACGTAGTTGCCGAAAGGCGCGAGAAACTCTGCAAGCCGAATGGCATCCGCGTTCTTCAGATTGCCAAGAAAGATGGGAATCAGCACTGAAACCAGCCCTGGCTGCTTCTGCGCTTCGACGTAGCGTTCCTTCCAGTGTTCAAACTCCGGCGACCTATCCTGCTCGGGAGCGAAGGGTGGAAGGGTGCTCGACTGCTGAACGTCTTCGATGAGAAGCGCTGCTGGCTTCGCCTCGCGAACCAGCTTCAACTGCTCTTCATACAGCTGCCGGAAGCGCTCTTCGCCGAGCGAGTTCCACAAAAAGCGCAAGCGCGCCGCATGACGATTCTTGCGATTGCCATGCTGGTCAAAGAGCAGTTTGATCGCGGTTGCAACAATGTAAACGTCGTCCGCGGAAATGAAGTCATGCAGCAGGTGCCCCACTTCGGGCTTGGCTCCCAACCCACCGGCCACATAGACGCGGAATCCCTTCTTTCCCCCTTGAAGCTGAGCCACAAAACCAAGATCGTTGAACTCGGCGTAGGAAGTGTCCGCGGAAGAGTTGGAGAAGGCGATCTTGTACTTCCGCGGCAGCAGCCACGAATCCGCCTCGGCAATCAGCCGGCTCGTCAGTGCAAATGCGTATGGGCTGGGGTCGAAGATCTCATCACAACTGACGCCTGCATCTGGTGAGACAAGAATGTTGCGAACAGTATTGCCGCCTCCGCCACGCGACGCAAGGCCAACTTGCAGCAGTTCGCGCATCACCGGGAGAACATCATCGAGCGCGACATCGTGAATCTGAAACTCCTGCCGCGTCGTAATGTGAATCGCTTCGTTGCCGAACCGCTTGGAGATTTCCGCAATCGTTCGCAGTTGATTCGGCGTGAGCGCGCCCCCGGTAGTACGGATGCGCACCATATAGGTATTGTCTTTGCGCTGCTCGTAGCAACCGAATGGAACGCGGCGCGCCTTGAGGGTCGCGGCATCGATCTCTCCGCTCTGATAGCGGGCGATATAAGAATCTAACTCGTCCAGTTCCGCGGCCAGATTGTCTGGAATTTGGTAGAACATTGCGTTTTGTCCTTTTTCTGACCAAAAACGAAAGACCACTCGGAACTTCGAGTGGTCTGGAGCTTAGCGTGCCGGGATGACCGGATTATTTAGAAAGGCGCGCAATTCTCCAGATCGCTGCAAAGATTCTTGCAACAACAACAAAACGATCTGGAGAGTAGGTTTCGCATGACTTTACTTCGCTTAAGAATAGCAATCGTGGATGGTCAAGTCAATTCTCCTTGGGGACTGAGCCGGATGCCGCGGCGGCAAAGGCCTGTTCAAGATCGGCGATAATATCCTCCGCGGCTTCGAGCCCCACCGAAAGGCGTATGAGGCCATCCGAGATGCCCAGCTTTCGCCGCAGTTCCGGGTCAAGATCCGCATGGGTCGTCGACGATGGATGGGTAATCAGCGTCTCCAGGCCGCCCAGGCTTTCCGCGCGCGAACAGAGCTTCACCCAGTTCAGCGCCCGGATGGCCTCTTCCGCTCCGGCCTTCAATTCGAATGCGATCATTGCGCCCGGAGCGCGTTGCTGCTTTTCGGCTAGCGCTTTCTGCGGAAACGAGTCGAGCCCCGGATAGTGGACGTATTTGACGGCCGGATGATTCTCTAGCCACCGGGCAATGATCGCCGCACCCTCGCAATGAAGCCTGAGACGGGCCGGCAGAGTCTTCATCCCTTGCAGCGTTAGCCACGCCTCGAAGGGAGCTTGCGTAGTTCCAACGGTCTTACGGATCAGGCGAACGCGCTCCAGCAGCTTCTCATCGCACGTGGCAATCGATCCGCCAACCGTTGCATTGTGGCCGTCGATGTATTTGGTCGTCGAGAGGATGGAAATATCCGCGCCGAGTTCCAGCGGCTTCTGAAGAATCGGAGTTAGAAACGTATTATCGACGGCTAGCAGAATCGAATGCCTCTTTGCAACCTGAGAAACTGCCTCAATGTCCGTCAGCTTCAGTGTCGGGTTTCCGGGGCTCTCGATCAGAACAATGCGGGTTGCGGAAGTAATCGCAGCTTCGACGTTGGCGGCGTCCGAGGTGTCCACAAAGGACGCGGTGATTCCAAGGTTGTCGAAGATCTCGCGAAACAGGCGCATGGTACCGCCATAGACCACGTCGGAGAGCACCGCATGATCGCCCGATTTCAAGACTGAGAGCATAAGTGTGGCGATCGCTGCCATGCCGGTCCGAAAGCAGATGGCCGGCGGCGTTTCCTCCAACGCGCCAATGGCCTTTTCCAGCGCGTCTACTGTGGGATTCGAGACCCGCGAATAGCTGAAGCCCTTATCGACGCCAACGGCATCGTGAACGAATGTGCTGGTCTGATAGAGCGGAAAGAGGATCGAACTGGCATGAGAATCAAGCGTTCGTCCTCCGTGAATCGCTACTGTGGAATCTTTCAGGTTGTGTGTGCTCAACGCAATCTCCTTTATGGCTGGTCAATTAGCATCCAGAAACAACTTGGCCGCCGGGGAAACCCCAGGCGGCTGTCAGAAAGGAAATTGAGCTAGTGAACTCAGACTTCCGAAGCTGGCCTACCGCCGCCTGGGCTGCGCATGGCCATCTGCATTCGAGAAGTAAGGGTCATCGTCACTTGAAAAGAACTCCGCTCTAGATCTGTGAACAATATAGCACGTCACATGACGCCATTCCAGCAAATGAGCACTGTTCGCTCTCGTCCTGCAATATCAAGGGCGTCGACAAAGACCTGCCGCATTCACCGCGGCTCTCCCGCCCGGCATCAATCGATGCCAGGCAGAAGAGGTGATGGATCGTTATTTCACGAGTTCGATCTTGACGGTATCGATCTTACCTGTGAAGTTGAATGGGCCATCGTAGTCGGTGCTCACAGGAGAACCAGTGTCTTTGCCCAAGTCAAAGGATTCAAGGATCGCGCTGCGAAATCCTCCGTAAATCGGGAAGTGAAGCGATCCCTGCTGCCTTCCATTGACTGTGAGCGTCCCGGTTCCACTGCCGACGCTCGAACTGAAAAGCGTCCCGTTGTCTGCAGCAGGCTTCTCAGGCGCGTATTCAAAGGTGATTTCCGCAGGGCCTGCTCGAAGCGGATCGGCGGAGACAATTCGATCATGATTGCGCCCGAAGGTATTGGCTTCATACACGACGTGACCATTTTTGACGTAGAGTGTGTAACCTCCATATCGCCCGCCTTGCGCGACGATGACGCCCTCGGCGCCGCTTTCAGGAATCTTCACTTTGGCGATCAGGCGATGCGCGCGGTTGCTCAGGTCGGGAACAACACCCGCGGTCAATCGCTCAACGCCTTCCCTGTAAACGAATTCGCTCTTCCCGTTCAGAAGAAGCGGCTGAGTCCTGCCCAGCGGAAACAACGGATAGACATTATTGCGGACAGCTTCCTCGTCAAAGAGTGCGACAAGTTCCTTGAGCTTCTCGGGATACTTGTCGGCCAAGTTGTGCGCCTGGCTGTAATCGCTGGTCAGATCGTAGAGTTCCCACTGGTTGTCGTTTGGATCCGAGAAAAACGCCTTGGGGCTGGTGAATGCCTCCCACGGGGCGACGTGCGGAGAGCCTGCCCACCACCCGTCTTTATAGATGCCGCGATTGCCGAGCATCTCGAAGTATTGAACCGTGTGCCGGCTCGGGGACTCAGGATGGTCCCAAGTGTAGACGATGCTTTTGCCTTCGAGGGGAAGCTGCTTGACTCCGTTCACGGTGTCAGGGAAGGTTACTCCGACTGCCTCATAGATCGTTGGCGCAATGTCTGTAATATGTTGAAACTGGCTGCGCAAGCCGCCAGCATCCTTGATGCGCGCGGGCCATGAGACAATCAGCGGATCGCGTGTCCCGCCCAGATAGGCTGCAACCTGCTTTTCGCCCTTGAATGGAGCCGCCGCCGCCCATGCCCAAGCTGAGGCAATGTGGTTATCGTAGAGTGGGCTTCCCAACTGGTCTTCGTGTGCCTCCTGCGCCTTGACGTCCTGCTTTGCGCCAAGCCAGTCGGCAATGTTCGATTCACTGCCTTCCAGTCCGCCCTCGGCACTGGGTCCATTGTCACCGACGATGTAAAGCACAAGAGTATTGTCGGACTGGCCCTCTTCCTTTACCGCATCCAATACGCGGCCAACTTCATAGTCAGTGTAGGCAAGATAGGCGGCGTAGACCTCTGCCTGTCTTGCGAAGAGCTTTTTCTCGTCGGCTGGGAGCGAGTCCCAGGCAGGAAGACTGGAAGGACGAGCGGTCAACTCTGCTGTTGCTGGAATAACGCCCAACTGCTTCTGACGGGCGAAGGTTTCTTCGCGCAACTTATCCCATCCCTGATCGAACTTGCCCTTGTACTTGGCAATCCAGTCTGCTGGAACATGATGCGGAGCATGAATGGCGCCAGTGGCAAAGTAGAGAAAGAAGGGCTGCTCCGGCGCTACAGCGTCGTGCTCATGCAGCCAGTGAATCGCGTCATTGGCCAGATCCTTAGTCAGGATGTAACCCTGTTCCGGCTTACCCGGCGTGACCACCGGGCTCGTGCCGCGATAGAGCTGTGGGTCCCACTGGCTGTCTTCGCCGCCCATGAATCCGTAGAAATAATCGAAGCCAAGTCCGGTCGGCCAGTGATTGAAGGGCCCACTTGGCCCAATTTCCCAAACAGGTGTGTTGTGCCACTTGCCAAATGCCGCAGTGCTGTAGCCATTTCCGCGCAGGACCTCAGCAATGGATGCCGCACTCTTGGGCCAGATACCGTTATATCCTGGATAGCCGGTTGCACTCTCCTCTACAGTTCCAAAGCCAATCTCATGGTCGTTGCGGCCTGAGAGTAGAGCGCCACGGGTCGGCGAGCATAAGCTGTTCACATGGAATTCGTTGTAACGCAATCCAGATGCGGCCAGCCTTGTGATTTCAGGGGTCTGTGCAGGTCCTCCAAAGGTGCTCGAGAATCCAAAGCCCACATCGTCGAGCAGTACAAGCACAACATTCGGCGCACCGGGTTTGGCGTTTGTTCTTTCAGGCCATGCGGGGGTTGAATCCTTGCGCCGTGGAGCGACAACGCCTTTGAAGGCGGGATCTGGTTTGATCAACTCGTTTTCCTGTGCCCATGAAGGGGACCAGGAACTCAGGGCGAGTGTTCCGCTTAACAGCAACCCAACTCGTTGCGTGAGATTCATCGAATATTCTCCGTTACATCCTTGAATATGGTGGTTGTTCTTGTCCGTCACTACCACCGCTGTGCGCTACGTCTCCAACTCGACTCCTGCAGTCAGTTCGCGGTTAGCCGCGAACTGACTGCAACGAAAACCAACGAGGAAGATTGCTCTGGTTGGTACAAAATGACTGGACCTATCAATACCAACTCATACGAACAACCACACTGGCTTACGAAATCGGGCGAGTTACCAAGTCTACTTGTCCTCGCCGGCCTTGGTTATATCCTTCAAAGCGTCGGTAAACGGCTTGGCGTCCTTAGTGCGGTGAATTCGGCCATTGAATACATCGTCAAAAGTGATGTAGGGATAGAGATGATGCGATTGGGCCTGCTCTTCGAACTCAGCCTTCAACTGCGCCAACTTCTCCGGATACTTCTTGGCCAGATCGATGCGCTCGGTGGGATCGTCATTCAGGTTGTAAAGCTCCCAGGCATTTTCATCTAGAGGCTGTGAAGTTGGTGCAAGCCCATGGAGAAAGCTGCCCGGGTAGGCCAACTCAGCCTTCCATCCATTGTCATAAATCGACCTCGAGCCAAAGATGTAGTAATACTGCACGGCGTGACGCGTAGCCGCCTTGGCATCGTCAATCGAGTAGGCCAGAGACGTCCCTTCAATCGGCTGTTGCTTGATCCCGCGAATCTCTTCGGGAACCTTTACGCCTACAAGATCGAGCGTCGTCGGTAGCAGGTCAATGACATGACTGTATTGGGTGCGAATTCCACCTTTGTCTTTGATGCCTTTCGGCCAATAGACAATGAGCGGATTGTGCGTGCCGCCTTCGCTGTTGGCATCTGCTTTCCAGTACTTGAACGGAGTGTCGGCCGCTTGCGCCCAACCCAAAGGATAATTTCCCCAACTGGCTGCGGGCGTACCGATCTCGTCAATCTTTTTCAGGTTGTATTTGGTATGTTCTTGTTCCGAAATGGGCTTTCCAAACAGAGGGAGATCGATCTCTCCGTTCAAGGTTCCCTCTTTGCTCGCGCCATTGTCGCCGATGGAGATAAAGATCAGAGTGTTGTCGAGTTGCCCAGTCTCCTTCAGATGATTGACCAGGCGGCCGATCTCAAAGTCCGTGTAGGTCAGATAGCCCGCATACACTTCCATGAATCGCGCATAGAGCTTCTGCTCGTCCGGCGTCAGTTTGTCCCAGGCCACGATATTTGGGTTGCGATCAGGAAGTATCGCATTGGCGGGAATTACACCAAGTTTCTTCTGACGTTCAAAGACCTCTTCGCGATAAGCGTCCCAGCCCTTGTCGAATTTGCCCTTGTATTGATCGCTCCAGTATTTGTCGACCTGGTGCGGAGCGTGCGTGGCGCCTGGCGCATAGTAGAGGAAAAAGGGCCTGTCTGGAGCGGCCTTCTTCTGGCGGTCGATATAGAAGATTGCCTTGTCGGTGATCTGGTCACTCAGGTGGCGGCCGTCAGGGCGGACGTGCGCCTGATCTTCCACTAGGTCCGGCTTGTACTGATCGGTTTGCGAACCCAGGAATCCGAAGAAGTGGTCGAAGCCTTTTCCGGTAGGCCACCGATCAAATGGCCCTGCATCAGTCGCATCTTCGTCGGGAGTTATACCATATTTGCCAACTGCAAATGTGTTGTAACCATTATCACGAAGGATTTCTGCAACGGTTCCGGCTGTGGCTGGAACCCTGCCATCCCAGCCGGGAAATCCTGCGGACATGATCGTATGTGAAAATCCGGATTCGTGCACGGATGCGCTGTTACGGCCCGTTAGCAGAGCTGCGCGGGTAGGGGCGCAGACTGCGGTCGTATGGAAGTTCGTGTAGCGCAAACCATTGTTGGCCAGAGCGTCAAATGTAGGAGTCTGGATCAGTCCTCCGAATGTGCCGGCAGCGCCATAGCCCACATCGTCGATGAGGATCCAGACTACGTTCGGGGCGGCGGCAGGCGCTTTCACAGGTTCCGGCCACCATTCTTTTGACTCGGCGAGGGTTCTGCCCACGACACCCTGGTAGGGCTGTGCCGACTGCGCGTGCAGTGGAAGACTCGCACCCGCCGCAAAAACCAACGTCGATGTTATCGCATTCAATACGCTCTTCTCGTTCATAAATCTCCTGTTGTGTTGATGCCTGGCGGCCGGGCAATCAGTACCAGCCGCCCAGAGGTTTTCATTTGTGTCGAGCAAGAATCAAACCCGCAACGCTACTTGCTGTTGCTGCTCCGCGCGGCCCGCTCCTTTTCCTGATCGAGATACCACTGGGGCAGGTAGGTGTGGTGAGTGAGTCCGTTATGCAAGTCTTCCCAATTGATGTAGGGATAGAGATGGTGCGATTGCGCCTGCTCTTCGAACTCGGCCTTCAATTGCGCCAGCTTCTCCGGATACTTCTTGGCCAGATCGATGCGCTCGGTGGGGTCGTCGTTCAGGTTGTACAGCTCCCACGCGTTTTCATCAAAAGGAGGATTCGTTGACTTGCCGAAGAGGTAGTCGTTCGGAAACGCGATTTCGGCCTTCCAGCCGTCGTCGTAGATCGACCGCGAACCGAAGATGTAGTAGTACTGCAGCGTGTGTCGGTTGGGCGCCTTGGCGTCGTCAATCGAGTAAGCCAGAGAGGTTCCTTCAATCGGCTGCTGCTTGATGCCGCGAATCTCTTCCGGAGCCTTGATGCCAACCAGATCGAGCGTGGTGGGAAGTAGATCGATCACATGGCCGTACTGGGTACGAATGCCGCCCTTCTCCTTGATCCCCTTGGGCCAATAGACAATGAGCGGATTATGTGTGCCACCTTCGCTGTTGGCGTCCTGCTTCCAATATTTGAAAGGCGTATTTGCGGCCTGCGCCCAGCCCAGCGGATAGTTGCCCCCATGGGCATCAGGCGTGCCGATCTTGTCGATGTTGGCCAGGTTATAGGCGACTCTCTCCTCACCGGACACCGGCTTGTCTCGATAAGAACGGTCGATCGTGCCCTCGAGCGACCCTTCCTTGCTGGCGCCGTTATCGCCAATGGAGATGAAGATCAGCGTATTGTCGAGCTGGCCGATCTCCTTCAGGTGATTGACCAGGCGGCCGACTTCAAAGTCCGTATAGGTCAGATAGCCTGCATAGACTTCAAAGAAGCGCGCATAGAGCTTCTGCTCGTCTGGCGTTAGCTTGTCCCAGGCCTTGATGTTCGGATTGCGATCGGGAAGCACCGCATTGGCGGGAATCACACCAAGTTTCTTCTGACGATCAAAGACCTCCTGACGATACGCATCCCAGCCCTTGTCGAACTTGCCTTTGTACTGATCGCTCCAGTATCTGTCGACCTGGTGCGGAGCGTGCGTCGCGCCGGGCGCATAGTAGAGGAAGAAGGGCTTATCCGGCGCGGCCTTCTTCTGGCGGTCGATATAGAACATTGCCTTGTCCGTGATCTGGTCGCTCAGGTGGCGGCCATCGGGTTTCGCGTGCGCTTGATCCTCTGCCAGGTCCGGCTTGTACTGATCGGTAGCTGAGCCTAGGAATCCGAAGAAGTGGTCAAAGCCTTTGCCCGTTGGCCAGTGATCGAATGGTCCTGCATCGGTCGCCTCTTCATCCGGCGTGATGCCGTACTTACCGACGGCAAAGGTGTTGTAGCCGTTGTCGCGCAGAATCTCGGCGATCGTTCCGGCCGTGGCAGGCACGCGGCCATCCCAGCCGGGGAAGCCGGCAGACATTGAAATGTGCGAGAAGCCAGATTCATGCACCGATGCGCTGTTGCGGCCGGTCAGCAGCGCCGGGCGGGTTGGAGCGCAGATTGCGCAGGTATGGAAGTTGGTATAGCGAAGACCGTTGTTTGCAAGGTTGTCGAAGGTGGGAGTCTGGATCAGCCCGCCGAATGTGCCCGCAGCGCCATAGCCCACGTCGTCAATCAAGATCCAAACTACGTTTGGAGCGCCGGCGGGCGCTTTCACAGGCTCCGGCCACCACTCTTTTGACTCGGCGAGAGTTCTGCCCACAACACCCTGATAGGGCTGTGCCGTTTGCGCATGCAGCGGGAGACTCGCACCTGCCGCAAATACAAGCGTTGAGGTCAACGCATTCAATACACTTTTCTCGTTCATAATTCTCCTGTTGGCTTCAGTCATTCAGAGATGACTCAGTTAAAAAGTTCTCAATAAGCAACGATATTCAGCCGCTAGCCTTCTTTAGTCCATCAAGACGAGGAAGAGATGGCGACTGCCATACTCATTCCCACAACCTCGCGCTACAGGTTGCTAAACGAGAGCCACTCCATGCTTCTTCAGCGGCGAGACGTATGCGGCACTCGCGCCTCGTCGGGCCCTGGCCCACTCCATCACTCGCGCCGGCGCTCGGTTCTGCTTCAGTTCCTCAGCCATGAAGCGCATGTACGGATCGATGTGATGAAAGAAATGCTTATAGCCAGCGCAGAGATAGTTCAGTCCATACTCGCCGGATGCCGTTTGCGTGAAGCGATGCTTGGGACACTCGCCGTTGCAGGCAAAACGCACATCGCATTCGCGGCAGTCGGAGGGAAGGCCAATCTCCTTTGCATTGCCAAAGCGCGTTTGCTGCGGTGAGCTCACCAGGCTCGACAGATGCTTCTGCATGATATTGCCCAGTTTGTTGTCCGGATACACGAAGTGGTCGCAGGAATAGACGTCGCCGTTGTGTTCGACAGCCAGGGCCGAGCCGCACTTTGGCGAGAAAACGCAGAGCGTCTGCGGCACGCCGTACCACGACTCCAGCGCGACATCGAAGACCTGCACATAGGTGCGCCCTACGTCTTGAATCACCCAGTCGTCGAAGACCTCTTGCAAGAACCGCCCGAATTGCAGGGGCTCAACCGACCACTCGGAGACGGCGGATTCCTGCCGTGAATACGGTTTCAAGAGAACCAGCCCGTTGGAGTCGGGTTCCTTGGCGAGCTGCTCCACGATGGGAATGAATTGCAGATACTTGCTTCCGATCTCTTTGAGGAAGCGATAGACCTCATGCGGACGATAGGAGTTCAAGCGATTGACGACAGTGAGCGTGTTGAATTCAACGCCATGTTTCTTGAGAATCCCTAGGCCGCGCATGACACGGGCAAAGGTCGGCTTGCCGCCCTTATCCACGCGATAAGCATCGTGAATCTCCTCAGGCCCATCGATTGAAAGCCCGATCAGAAACTTGTTTCGCGACAGGAACTCGCCCCACTCGTCATCGAGTAGCGTTCCATTTGTCTGAAACGCGTTATCGATGGTCTTACCGCCAGCATATTTCCTCTGCAACTCGATGACGCGTTCAAAGAACGGAATCCCCAGCAGTGTCGGTTCACCGCCCTGCCATGCGAAACTAACGTGCTCGTCAGGTTGCGACTGAATGTACTGGCGAATGTAGGCTTCAAGCACATCATCCGCCATCCGGAACTCACGCCCGCTGCCCGTGTAGAGATTCTCTTTCTCCAGGTAGTAGCAGTAGGTGCAATTGAGATTGCAGATGGGGCCATGTGGCTTGGCCATAATGTGAAACGGCTTCATCGGTATACTGCTCTCCCTCTAACGGGCGACCGCATCGCGAAAATGAGGCCGCCTGGAAGAGTCTAGGTGAATGTCGCGTTGAAGTTGTGCGTTAAAGCAGATTGATCGTCACCGTCTCAATCTTGCCGGTAAAGTTGTCAGGCGTTTGATAGTCTGGGCTCACTGGCGATCCTGTATCGCTGCCTACATCCAGTGTTTCCGTACCACTGTTGACAGGCGACAAGTGCGCAAAATGCCCGTCGGCAACCTGTTTTCCGTTGATGGTGAGTTTGGCTGCGCCGCCCGCAGTTGAAGAAGCCGCACCGGTAATGCCAACCTCAGTTGGGTGGGGAGTGTTATCAGCGGTGAACTCGAATGCAACTTCCACCTTTCCTTGTGGCAATGCTTCGGAGGAGACTAATTTTTCGTGGAGAGGCGTAAAGGCGTTGGCTTCGTAAATGAGCTTGCCGTCCTTTACGTAGAGGCTGAAGCCGCCGTATCGCCCGCCTTGTGCGACGATGACCCCCGTCGCGCCTGCCGCTGGAACTTCGATGTCAGCGACAATGCGCTGTGAGCGTCCGGACAGGTTTGGAGTTACCCCTGCGGGTAGCCGCGTTACGCCGTCCCGATAGACAAAAGTGGTCTTACCCGCAGCGGGCGAAGGGCGGCCTTGTCCGGGAATCGGCAAAAGAGGATAAACATTGTTACGCCGGGCCTCAGAGTCGAATGCGTCCCGCAATTCTCTCAGCTTCTCGGGATACTTTGTTGCCAGATCATGAGCTTGACTGAAATCGTGATCCAGGTCATACAACTCCCAGGGATGCTGGCCGATCGGCGCCAGATAGCCTATAGTTCCAATCTCCCACGGCAGAGCATGGCGCGCGCCGGCCCACCACCCATCCTTGTAGATGCCGCGGTTGCCAACCATTTCGAAGTACTGCAGGTTATGATGGCTGGGCGCGTCGGGGCTATCGAAGGTGTAGACCAGGCTCTTGCCCTCAAGAGGAATCTGCTTGGCGTCGTTGACCACATCAGGGAATCTGATGCCTGTCACCTCATAGATCGTCGGTGCAATGTCCGTCACATGGGTAAACTGTGAACGCAGCCCCCCGGCATCCTTGATGTGCGCCGGCCAGGAGACGATCAGCGGATCGCGCGTGCCGCCCAGATGCGACGCAACCTGTTTGGTCCACTGGTACGGAGCATCCAGTCCCCATGCCCACGCAGCCGAGTAGTGATTGCTGAAAAACTCGCCGCCGAATTGGTCCTCATGCTCAAGGCGCGTGGCGATGGAGGCTGTCTTGCTGATATACGGACCGCCGTTCTCATATCCGTCCAAGCCGCCTTCGCCGGATGCTCCATTGTCGCCAACGATATAGAAGACTAGTGTGTTGTCGGCCTTGCCTTCGTCTTGAATAGATTGCAGAATGCGACCAACTTCATAATCGGTCTGCGCCAGGAATCCCGCGTAAACTTCGGCCTGATGCGCGAGAAGCTTTCTCTCATCGGCGGGGAGCGAATCCCATGCCGGCAGTTCCTTCGGGCGAGGTGTCAGTTCCGCATCGGCTGGAATCACGCCCAGCTTCTTCTCGCGCGCAAAGGTCTCCTCGCGCAGTTTGTCCCATCCTTGATCGAACTTCCCCTTGTACTTGTCAATCCATTGTTGAGGAACATGGTGCGGCGCATGCGTGGCGCCAGTGGCGAAGTAGAGATAGAACGGCTTATCGGGAACCACGGCGTCATGCTGATGCAACCAACGAATCGCGTCGTTGGTCAGATCAGTGGTCAGATGGTAGCCCTGCTCTGGCGTGGAAGGAGTTTCTACAGCCGTAGTGTTGCGATAGAGTCGCGGCTCCCACTGACTACTGGCACCGGCCAAGAAGCCATAGTAGTACTCAAAGCCTAGACTGGTTGGCCAGTGATCAAATGGACCGGTGGGATTGATCTCCCATGAAGGTGTGTTGTGCCACTTGCCAAAGGCTGCGGTGCTATAGCCATTTTCACGCAGCACTTCGGCAGTCGAAACCGTGCTCTTCGGCCAAATGGAGTTATAGCCGGGATAGCCGGAGGCAGAATCTGCAACCGTGCCGAATCCCACCTGATGATTGTTGCGCCCGGTCAGTAGCGAAGCGCGTGTAGGCGAGCACAGAGCGTTTACGTGGAAGCGGTTGTAGCGAAGACCCGAGGCAGCCAACTTCTCCAATGCGGGAGTCTGAACCGGTCCGCCAAAGACGCTGGTCGCGCCATAGCCCACATCATCGAGCAGAATCACGACAATATTTGGCGAGCCCGCCGGAGCCTTGGGCTGCTCAGGCCAGGAAGGAATGGCTTCTTCGCGTTTGACAGCTATCTTGCCATGAAACGCGGGATCGGGTTTGGGCAGGGAGTCCTGGGCGGATAGACTGGTCGAGACCGAACTCAACACCAGCGCTCCGCCTACTGCCACGCTGACTTGTCGAAACTGCTTCATCTTCATTCTCCGTTTGAATTCGTGACGCCTGCGCATGGGCAAGGCAGAGATGGATACATAAGAGCGCATTTTGAGCGCCCCGCACCTTAATTGCTCCTGTTGTCTGGTCCCTATCTAGGGTCGGGACAACAAGTCAAATTGGAATAATCGTTGGGTAATCTGCGAAGACAACAACAATCTGCAAGATGCGGCGTCACGTAGCAAATCGAGATGGTCGCGCGGCTATTAGGAGTGCGGGGTGACCCTGTGCGCGATTGCTTTGACATTGCGACTCTCCACGAGTTTTCAGGCTAAAGAGCATGAAAAAAGCTCACGCTGTGATTCTCGTGAGCTGGAGCTTCGCATTCAGTGTGATCGAAGTGTTAGATCTGTACGCGAATCTCCAACGGCTGAATGGCCTGGGTACAACAGGTCGCGTTGGGGATTCGTTCGGTCATTGCTTTAATCAATTGACTACACCGTACCATCGGAGAACTGAGAAGTCAAGGACGACATAGAGGAGTCGACTGTGGATGAAATTGAGAGAGATCGACGGTACCGCAGTCTTTTCCAATCGAAAGATGAGCCTGAAGGGAGCGAAGGGTAGGCGAAGCGGGTTTTGTCCTTTCGGGTTTTGAATTCAATTCAGTTTCGCAGTTGGTTCCGGGGCGGAGGGAATGTGGAA
>Ga0182016_10000753_pt1 | contig 40184 bp, 25 predicted proteins | sample 712S2MmetaG_FD_120491 | JGI IMG/M metagenome (GOLD analysis project Ga0182016, IMG submission 120491) | Permafrost microbial communities from Stordalen Mire, Sweden - 712S2M metaG | ecosystem: Environmental > Terrestrial > Soil > Wetlands > Permafrost | place: Sweden: Stordalen | collected...
CCCCGGTGAGTGTTGAAACCCGCACCTGGTACAACGAGGATCTGGAGAGCAGCGCATTCATCGTTCCAGGCGTGCTTGCGCTGGTGATGTCGGTGATCGGCGCGTTTCTGACATCTCTCACCATTGCGCGAGAGTGGGAGCGCGGATCGATGGAGCAGTTGATCTCGACTCCCGTGAGCGCGATGGAGATCATGCTGGGCAAGCTCGCGCCCTATTTCGTGCTCGGCATGTTCGACGTGATTGTGTGCGCAGCGATCGCGATTTACTGGTTCCATGTGCCGTTTCGCGGCTCTTACGTCACGCTGGCGTTCAGCTCCGCGCTGTTTCTTGTGGTTGTGCTCTCGCTAGGATTCTTTATCTCCGTCGTTGCGAAGAACCAGTTCGCAGCCAGTCAGATCGCGCTGCTTGTCACGTTTCTTCCCGCGTTTCTGCTGTCTGGATTTCTTTTTTCGATCGACCAAATGCCCGTCCCCTTGCAGTGGATTACGCGCATTCTGCCGGCTCGCTACTATGTCTCGGTGCTGAAGAAAATTTTTCTCAAGGGAACGCCCACGGCCATGCTTTACGCCGATCTGATCCCGCTGGGCGTGTTTGCGCTGGCGCTGGCGCTGCTTGCTACGCGCGCATTCCACAAGCGGCTGGAGTAAAGGAGAGAACGCATGTTTGGGCGCCTGAAGCAGATGTTGATCAAGGAATTCATCCAGGTCTTCCGCGATAAACGGACGCGCTTTGTGCTGTTCGGGCCGCCGATCATCCAGATGCTGGTTTTTGGGTACGCCGCCACCTTCGATATTCATCATGTTTCGACGGTAGTGCTGGATCTGGATCACAGCCAGGAGAGCCGCGAACTGATCTCGCGTTTTACATCGAGCCCTTATTTCGACGTGCAGCGGCAACTAACCGACTCACGGCAGATTCGCGATCTTATCGATCAGGGCCAGGCGACCGTAGGCCTGGAGATCGATGCCGGCTTTGCGCAGAAGCTAGGCAAGGGAGAGACGGCGCCGCTTCAAGTGATTCTGGATGCGACGAACTCGAATACTGCCCTGATCGCATCGAGTTACATTTCGCAGATCGCGCTCGGCTTTGCGCGCGACCACCAGCGGGACCGCATCTACCGAATTGCGCCGCAATTGATTGAGGCGATGCCTTCGGTTGAGCTGGAAAACCGGCCGTGGTACAACACGTCATTGAGCAGCCGGTGGTTTTTTATTCCGGGAATAGTCGGCAGCCTGACGCTGGTGCTGGTGATAACTCTGACGGCATTCGCGGTGGTGCGCGAGCGGGAGATCGGGACGCTGGAGCAGATCATGGTGACGCCGATTCGCCCGGCCGAGTTTATCCTCGGCAAGACGCTGCCGTTTTTCCTGATTGGCCTCTTCGATGTTTCACTCATTGCGGCGGTCGGGACATTCTGGTTCCAGGTTCCATTTCGCGGCCATATTGCGGTCTTGTTTCTCGGCGCGGTTCTCTTCCTGCTCTGTATGCTGGGCGTGGGGTTGTTGATTTCAACGGTCTCATCCACGCAGCAGCAGGCCATGGTGACCGCCTTCTTCTTTATCATGCCGGCCATCAGCTTTTCGGGCTTCGGGTTTCCCATCAGTACGATGCCCCAGTGGATGCAGTATCTGAGTTACCTGATTCCCCTACGTTATTTTTTGATCGTGCTGCGCGGCACGTATCTGAAAGGCGTGGGGATGGAGATTCTGTGGCCGCAGATGGCTGCCATGGCGGGGCTGGGAGTCGCGCTGTTGACGGCTGCCATTCTCCGCTTCCACAAGGCGCTGGACTAAGGATTAGGAAAAGGACGATCGGCCGGATCTGCAATCCAAATTCGCCTTCTACAGCACGCGCCCCGGCCAGCCATGCCCCGGAGAGGCTAAAATCGAAAGGTCTGGCGGCTTGATTCCCTTTGGTGGTACCTTACCCTTCCCATTGGTGATACTTTACCCTTTTGGCTGCGGTTTTTAGGTTGCGTTTGCGCTGGCCGCGTCGATGCCGGTTCGTTTGGCTTGGAGAGTTCGGGAGCAAGGCTTTTTATGATGGAGTTCCATATTTCCCGGGATGCGCGCGAACGCTACCAGTTCGCGGAGTCTCTTTTTTCCTATACGGGGAACGTCGTTTTCGCGAATATAAGCGCGTGCCGCGAGTTCGCACAGCGCATGAACACGGTGCGCGATGTTGAAAAGCATCCAGAGCTGGCGGTTCATGCCGGCGAGCTTTACGCCATGGGCCTTATCGACGAAGCCAGCCACGTGCTGATGGCGCGCTATCGCGAGCAGCTCGATCCCGAGGTGATGACCAGTGGCCTGGACTGGTTCTCGGCGCAGGTGGGCGCTGAGGCTTTGGACAAGCTGCTGCTTACCTTCGTCGAGCAGTTTCCGGGAATCAGCGTGGCGCGCGGCCTGGAGACGCCCCGTCAATGGCTCGGTGGCGTCACGGATGGGATACCCCACCGGGCTGCCGCACTGGAAGAGCTGCTGCTGCTGTGGACCGCCAACAAAAACGAGGCCTTCTTGCCCTTCGAGGAGCTTTTTGCGGACAAAACCCTGGCTGAAAAGACGGTTTATCGTCAGGTTACCGCACAGTTGCCCGAGTATTTCGCCACGCGCCCGCTAATCCCGCTTCCGGGCTCCAATCCCGTCAACCTGCTAGAGCTGCTGCGGGCGCCGGCTATTCGATCTCCCCGTTCGCTCCGCGAGCAGCTTGCCCTGATTCGCAGCTTGTGGAAGCCACTGATCGGCGATAGCCTGGAACGCTTTTTGCAGCTCGCAGGCGAGATTTTGCACGAAGAAGAAATTGCCATCTGGATGCAGTTCAATCCGCCGGGGCGGCGCGGAAAGGACGGCCGGCAGCAGTGGCCCTCCGATGTGGTCCACTCCGAAGTGCCGACGTTTGGCGATCCGGCCCACGAATACGAGAAATTCAGCGCCGACACGGCGTGGATGCCCAGCACGGTGCTCATCGCCAAGAGTACCTACGTATGGCTGGCGCAGCTCAGCAAGCAGTACGGCCGCAGGATTGCCCGCTTGGATGAGATTCCCGACGAGGAACTTTCCACGCTTGCACGGCGCGGACTCAACTCGCTGTGGCTGATCGGAGTTTGGGAGCGCAGCCGCGCGTCCAAGACGATCAAGCAACTGTGCGGCAACGGCGACGCCGTGGCGTCGGCCTATTCGCTCTTCGACTACACAATTGCCGAGGATCTGGGCGGCGAGGCAGCTTACACGAATCTGCGCAACCGGGCATATCGGCATGGCGTAAGGCTGGCCAGCGACATGGTGCCGAACCACATGGGCATCGACTCGCCGTGGGTTATCGAGCACCCGGAGTGGTTCATCTCCCGGCAGGATACGCCTTATCCCGCCTATAGCTTCAACGGCCCGGATCTCTCCCATGACGGGCGGGTCGAGATCAAGATCGAGGACCACTATTTCGAGCAGAGCGACGCCGCAGTTGTGTTTCGGCGGCGCGACCGGGCTAGTGGCGAAACACGCTACATCTATCACGGCAACGACGGCACCAGCTTTCCCTGGAACGATACGGCGCAGCTCGACTACCTGAATCCGGCGGTGCGGGAACAGGTGATTCAGACCATTCTGCATGTGGCGCGGCTGTTTCCGGTGATTCGCTTCGATGCGGCTATGACGCTGGCCAAGCGGCATTTTCACAGACTGTGGTTTCCTGGGCCAGGGGCAAGCGGCGCAATTCCTTCGCGCGCCGAATATGGAATGAGCCAGGCGGAATTCGACCGGCACATGCCGCAGGAGTTCTGGCGCGAGGTGGTGGATCGCGTGGCCGCCGAGGTTCCCGGCACGCTGCTGCTGGCTGAAGCCTTCTGGCTCATGGAAGGTTACTTCGTCCGCACCCTGGGCATGCATCGCGTGTACAACAGCGCGTTTATGAACATGATGCGCGACGAAGAAAACGCCAAGTACCGCTCGGTCATCAAGAACACGCTGGAGTTCGATCCCGACATCATGAAGCGCTATGTGAACTTCATGAGCAATCCCGACGAGCGCACGGCCATCGACCAGTTTGGCAAGGGCGACAAGTGCTTTGGCGTGGCCGCGCTGATGGCGACGCTGCCCGGCCTGCCGATGTTCGGGCATGGCCAGATCGAGGGATTCACCGAGAAATATGGGATGGAGTACCAGCGTCCCCGCTACGACGAGACCGCCGACCATTGGCTCGTGGAGCGGCACGACCGGGAGATCGCTCCCTTGTTGCACCGGCGCTGGCTCTTTGCCGAAAGCAGCAACTTTCTGCTTTACGACTTTTTTGAGGCCGCAGGATCGGTGGATGAGAACGTCTTTGCCTACTCGAACCGCACGGGCGGCGAGCGCGCGCTGGTGGTCTACAACAACCGCTACGGCACGGCACACGGCACCATCGATTTTTCCGCGGCCTACGCCGACAAGAGCGCTGGCCAGCTTCGCCAGCGCCGCCTGCGGGAGGGCCTCGGGGTCACGGAAGACTCCGCCTTCGTCCTTGCCTTCAGGGACTCGCTGACCGGGCTTGAGTACCTACGCAGGGCCTCCGATCTCGCACAGCGCGGCCTGACCCTCGACTTGCACGCCTACCAGTGCCACGTCTTCCTCGACTGGCGCGAACTGCGCTCCACCGCGGAGCAGCCTTGGGACCGGCTGTGCGATCAGCTGAATGGGAGCGGCGTTGCCAGCCTGGACGATGAACTGGTGAATCTGGAACTCCGGCCTGTGCATGAGGCTTTGCGCCTGCTACTCGATCCGGCAGTCGTGCGCCTTCTTGCCGACGTGGCGGAGCATCCGCGCGCCTTTGACGGCGGGACGCTTGCCGCGAAGGACAAAAAGATCGAGCAGGAGCGAAACGCATACTTCGACTTGGCGTGGAAGCGCTGCGAGGACTTCCTGCGCGCGGCGCAAACAGCGTATGCCTCGCGCCTCGGCCGGGAGCGGCAGCCATCGGGCATGGCACATCCGGCCACGCTCGCATCGCTGGCCCCGGTCTTCCGGGAGCGTCTCCGCGCAGCCATGCGCATTCCAGCCATTGAAGCGCTCTTCCCGGTTCCATGGACGGTGGCTGCCCGCCGCGTTTTGCCGAGCGCCAGTCCGCAGTTCACGGCGACGGCTATGTGGGGCCCGCTGCTCGGATGGTGCGTACTGCAGTTGCTGGCTGAATCGATCGATGCGGATGATGCACAGCGGGTGGCGCTGGACCTGTTTGACCGGTTGCGCCTGCGCGAGCCGTTCGCCCATGCCTTCGGCGCCCTCGGATTCGAGGGTGAGGAGTCTTGGCGAGTGGCAGCCCGCATCAAAGTTGTGCTGCTCACCGAGTCTGGCGTTCTGAAGAGCAAGGAAGCGATTGCGGAAGCCGAGCCGGCCGCGAGTACGGAGCCTCCTGAGGCAGTTGAGCCCGAAGACAAAGTGGAAGAGGCAGTCGAGGCTGAACCGGCTGTCGTTGCGGCGAGTGCTGGGGAATCTTCCTCCGGCGAGCCGGCAGAGCCTGGCGACGAAAGGGTGACGCTCACGCCGGCGCTGTGGCTTGACCCGGATGTGTGCTGGCTGACTGGCGTGCATGAGGCTGATGGGCACGACTACCTGATTCGCGAGCCGTATGAGGAGCTGCTTTGGTGGCTGCTCATGCCGTCGTTGCTGCGGCTTGCAGGCCAGGCCGCTCCCAGCCGCGCCGCCGCGGAGGAGATGAGCCGAACCGTCGCGGAGGCCCTCGATACGGCCGAGGCCGGCGCCTATCGCATCGATGCGCTGGCCGGCCAACCTGCTGCTCCAGAGGCCGAACCCCAGACACTCGAATCGGAAGAACAGCCAAGCGTAGGGTCTTCGGAAAATCTTTACGGCACAGATCTTTAGCGGGAGACTGGTCTCGATGGGGTGACGCTCAAGCTCCCTGGGCGGCGCGCTCGCGGTTCAGGGCGAGCAGGCGCTCCAGCAGCTCCGCATCGGTCAGCGCGGCTGGCCAACCGTAGGCTGCAAAGACCGCCTCGTCCAGCTTGCGGTGGGCATTCTCAAGCCATTTGGGGCGCTTGTTATAGAGGTTGGTCAGGGTCAGCTTGGCGAGATCTTCCGGCGCGGCGTTGGGCGGGTTGAGCCAGTTGTCGCGCTGACGCACCAGCTCCCGCGCCGCCTCGGCGATGGCCTCGACTTGCGGCGAATCCTGCGGCTCCCGGCCCGGCGGCCAGGGGAACGGGAAGGTCTCGAAGGTCGAGGTGGGCGTATAGCGGAAGCCGCTCTCCACCTCGCGCAGTTGTGTCCCTTGGGCCCGCGCCCAGACCTCGTGCGGGCGGGAATGCAGCACGCCGAAGAAGTAATCGTCGGAGCGGGCGATGGCGTTGCACAGGTTTTCCGGAATAACCTCGACTGGCAACCATACAAATACCCGATGCTTCGACACAAGTGGCGTCGCAATGTACCGATGAAGCGGCTTGAGCGCCCTCCGCAGAGCAGGTCGCGGCTCGCCATGAATCCACCACTTGACGCGGTAGCCTTCCCGGTTGTTTTCCAGCCGCTTGGCCCATACATGCTCCCGAAGATACTCGAATGGCATCTCGTAGAGCGCGGCATCCTCCTCCGGCATATCGACGCCGAAGTCGACGATGTACATGCCGCGCGGGCGGCGGGTGATGTCGAGGGCGTTGACCCACGGACGAACCACGTCGGAGTTGGGCCTGTCGTTGGGATTGAGCGGCGCAGCCAGCATCTTCCGCGCCGTTTCGGGATCGAGGTCGAAGGCCCCAATCTTGGTGGTGCCCATAAAGCAGAGGCCGGCATTCTCGGGCAGTAATTGGGCTTGTGTCGCATCAGCGCCCGAGGTCAGGTCGGGGTTGATTGAATCGACGGCTACACCATTGAGCGTCAGCGAGGTCTCTTCGCCGCTGTTGAAGCCCACAATCGAGATGTGGACTGCCGCGCCTTCATTGATCCAGTTACGATCACTCCATGCCATGAAGATATGGCCGGTCTCGGCGATGCGCTTGAGCACTTCGCGGCTGGCCCCGCCGCGAATGCCCTGCGTAGCTACCAGCCCTGCGGCCCGCACATGCTTGCGCTCGACCATCGCCCGCGCTTTCTCAAACCAATAGGTCACGAGGTCGGCCTCGGCGGGAACGCGCTCGTTGTAGAGCTTGAGAAGATTATCGACATACAGGTCGCCGAGATTGCGGCGCAGCAGCTTGCCGCCCAGAAACGGCGGATTGCTCACAATGAAGTCCGCCTCTGGCCACGAGGGTTCGCTGGGGTTGCCTTCCGCGTCCAGCTTTGGCTTTCCCTCGGCGTCGAGTTCCAGAATGGCGTCGCGGTGCTGGATGTTTTCAAGCACGCGCAGGATCGGCTCCTCGGGCTCGCCCATCGCGTTGTCGTTGCGCCATTGCAAGTAGCCGATCCATACCACGACCGAGGCCAGTTCATGCGCGTAGACGTTGGTCTCAATGCCGTAAAGCTGCGAAGGGCCGACTTTGCAGGGCAGGTAAGGCAGATGGTGGTCGATGGAGAAGACCTGCGCCTCTCTCCACAGGTCGAGCAGCAGCCTGAGCGCGATATAGAGGAAGTTGCCGCTGCCGCAGGCGGGGTCGAGGATGCGGACCCGCGAGAGCTCGTCCATCCAATCCAGCAGCCGGGCTTCCAGTTGTGCGCGCAGCTTGAACCGGGTGCCGGCGCTGGCCGTCTCTATCGCTGCAACAATCTCTTCCGCGCCGGCCTTGACCTCGTTCCAGCGCCTCCGCAGCGGAGCCATGACCACCGGCTCCAGAATTAGCAGGATGTCTTCGCGGCTGGTGTAGTGCGCGCCGAGCTGGGCGCGCTTGCCGTCGTCGAGAATGCGCTCGAAGAGCGTGCCGAAGATGGCCGGTTCCACGCGTCCCCACTGCAATAGCGATGCCTGGCGAAGAATGCCCAAATCTTCGTGGGTCAGGTCGAAGACGGTATCGTCGTCCGGGCGGAAGAGGCCGCCGTTGAAGTGGTGGATGCTGACAAACCCAAAGGTTTCGTCTCCGATCGCCATGGCTTTGAAGAGATTCTTGAGCTTGCGAACGAATTTTCGCGGCTCCAGGCGATCCGCCTGGATCATCTTGCGAAATATGTTGTCCGGCAACAGGCCCACGCTGTCGGCGAAGAGGCAAAAGAGCAGCCGCATGATGAAACGAGCCAATGCCTCGTTATCGGTCTGTGGCTTGCGCAGGTTGTTCTTCAGCTTGGTGAATTCTTCGGCTGCCTTTTCTGTGACGCGAACTTCGAGCGCGCCGGGCTTGAGCTTCTCCGGCTCCTGGAAGACGGCGCGGAGAATCTCCAGCGCGGAAAGGTCCGAGCCGGAGACGGGCGAGGCCAGCATGAGGTCGTCAAGCGCGAACCTATAGACCAGCGACGGCGTGTTGGTGAAGTTGGAGTGGACCTCGAAGTGCTCAAAATCGCAGACGATCAGCAGGGGTGGATTGTCGAGGTCCGCACTGTAATTGAAGAGTTGCCGATAGGCAGCCTTGAGGTCTTTATGGTGCTTTCCCTTGTACTCCCAGGCGAAGAAGCCGCGCTTCCACACGTCCGCAAAGCCCTTTTCGTCGCCTCCGGTTTTGCTTACATGCTTCTCAAAGGCGTAATCGACGCCCTTGGGGTCGGCGGCGGCCGGATGGGGCTCGTTGAGGATTTGGCATAGCTCGATGAAATGCGAATGCGAACCCTGGCGTTCAGTCAACTCGCTGTCTTTCCATCGGCGAATGAACTCAGGCAGGCTTAGCATCATGGCGTAAGCCAAGTTTACAGCGGACTATGGGCGCGATGCGCGGGAAATGCGTTGCTGGTGGTTACGCCCGGAAGTGTCCAAGGAAAGTGTCCTGGGAACGATGATTTTGTCTGAGCCGCTTGCAGCCCGTAGAATTGCAGCAGGGCCGGCGGTGACGATGCCCGGAGCGGCGCCAGGTACCGATGAGCGAACAAGAAACAGGGACATCCGAGCAAGGGCAGCCGGTTTCGCCGGCATGGATCAGAATAGAGCGGGCGCGGCATCCACAGCGGCCCTACCCCATGGACTTTATCGAGCGAGTCTTTACGGATTTCAGCGAGATTCACGGGGATCGCGCCTACGGCGACGACGAGGCCGTGGCGTGCGGCATGGCGCGGCTGGGCGGCGAAGAGGTGATGGTGATTGGCAACCGCAAGGGCGGCAGCACCAAGGATCGCGTGCGCCGCAACTTCGGCATGCCTCATCCCGAGGGCTACCGCAAGGCGCTGCGCTGCATGAAGATCGCCGAGAAGTTTGGCCGTCCGGTGATCAGCTTTATCGACCTGCCGGGTGCGTATCCAGGCCTGGGCGCAGAGGAGCGGGGTCAGGCCGAAGCCATTGCGCGCAACCTGCTGGAGATGGCGCGGCTGCGCGTGCCCACCATTTCAGTGATTACCGGCGAGGGCGGCTCGGGCGGAGCGCTGGCGCTGGCCGTTGCGGACCGTGTGCTGATTCTCGAAAATGCGCTTTATTTTGTGATTACGCCGGAGAGCTGCGCGGCCATCATGTGGCGCGATGCGGCGCACAAGCAGTTGGCGGCCGAGGCCATGCGCATCTCCGCGCCGGAGGTTGCCGCGCTGGGCTGCGTGGACGAGATTGTCGCGGAGCCCGCGGGAGGCGCGCACACCGATCGCGAAGCGGGAGCCGGATTGCTGGGTAGCGCGCTCCAGTACCACCTCGCTGAACTGAAAGCAATGCCGCTGGAAAAGCTCGTAGCCGCGCGGCAGCAAAAATTCCGCAACATCGCCCAGTTCTATACGGAAGGTTAGCTCTGGTGACGCGCCGGCTCGATAATTATTTCGATATGTTAGGCGATTGCATGAGATTTTGCGGCCCTTCATGCGTGCAGGTTTGCAGCGCCCAAGCGGGGAGGCGCCGATGAGCACACCTCACGCCATAGGTGGCCGCTTTCGCGCCTACGCGCAATTCATTGCCGCGGTTCTCTACTACTTTGTTGTGCGGTCGCTGGCCCGCCGAGGCGCTCTCGGCCTAGCTACGGAACAGTGGCGGCCTTTGGTCGAGCAGGCCATGCTGGTTTTTCTGCTGCTGATTGGCTACGCCGGGTTTGGCATTTGGCTGGACCGCCAACTGCATCCGGTGAGCGCGCAGGGCTGGGCGAGGCGGCAGGGCTGGCCGACGGAGGCGGGAGTGGGCCTGGCCGTGGGCTGGGCGTTGGCTGTGGTTTGCGTGCTGCCCATGCTGGTGGTTGGCGGCATCGAGATCGTTCTTTCGACTCAGATTTCCGCATGGGGCTGGCTGGCTGTGGATGCGGCTTTCTTTGCTCTTGCAGCATTGGCTGAAGAAATCGCCTTTCGCGGCTACGGATTTCAACGCTTTGAGCTCGCGGTGGGGCCAGTTGGCGCTTCGCTGGGGTTTGCGGCGTTTTATGCCATTGTGCAGTCTCATGTGCCTGGATCGAACCATACCAGCACGGCCGTCTCCGTGATGCTGGGCCTGTTGCTCTCCGTGGCTTATCTGCGCACACGGGCGCTGTGGCTGAGCTGGGGGCTCAACTTTGGCTGGAAGGCCAGCCGGGCTTTGCTCTTTGGACTCACCGTGAGCGGGGTTAACAGCCATTCGCCCGTGGTGCAAGGCGATCCCATGGGGCCATTCTGGCTCACCGGCGGAGGCTACGGGCTCGACGCCAGTTGGGTTGCGTTCTTGTTAATGCTCGCGGCGCTGCCGGTGGTTTTCCGGGTCACGCGGGATCTGGACTTTCGGTACAATGCGCCGGTGATTGTGCCGGGAGGGATTCCGGTGGACCTTGACGCCGCCGCCCGCCGCCAACATGAGGCTGCGACGCGCGCGGCAGAGCCCGCGGCCCCACAGCTGATTCAGATTCTTCCGGCTGCCGTGCCTCCCCCAACCCAGCCTCGCGAATCCCAGACAAATCAGCCCGGCGATTCCGATTCGCCATCGGTTCTTTAAGCGCGAAGAGTTATAGTTATTGGTCGGATTCTTTCCGCATGATTCCAACTCTCTCGCCATCGGCTTTTTGTCACTTTTTTGTCACTTCGGGGGCGGTCATGAAGCGAAATTCCCGCATAGCCGTGGTATGGCTCGCGGCTTGTTCACTCCTTTTTCCGGCTATGAGTTTCGCGCAGGCAAATCCCGGCACTCCGGGCACTCCTCGAGAAACCACTCAGGATTTGGTTGCCAGGCTGAATCCCCAGCAAAAACAGCAGTACGACGACGCCAGGAAAGCTTTCGCCGAACATCGCTACGCCGATTCGCTCGCCATTCATCGCCTGTTGCTCAAGGATTTTCCCGGCGACCCGATTCTCTTGAAGTTTGCCAGTGAAACCGCGCTTCAGGGCGGAGATCCTGCCTTTGCCGCGAGCATGCTCAAGTCGCTGGCGCAAACCGATCCGGACGACTGGCAAGCGGCCGCGCTGCTTACCCGCGCCTGCGCCGAGGCCGGCGACAAGCCTGGCCGGGACGCGGGAATCGCGCACATGCTCGATCTGCATAGCCGGGGTGTCACGCCGCCACAATTGCAACAATATGTGGTAGAGAGTGTGAAGGTGGGCGAGAAGACGCTGCTGATCAACACCTCGCTCGTGCCCTGGGGATTCTACAAGATCTATGCCCTGGGCAAAGTCATCGACAGCACCGGCAAGCTGCTCTTGAGCATCACGCTGGAGAGCAACGACTTAGATCAACCCGGCTTTGCCAAGAAACATCCGGATGAGGCCGCGAAGGGGATGAGGCGGTTTTCGTTCGATACCTACACGGAAACAGGAATAGACAACACCGGGCGTCGCACACAGAGTCAGGCTCTCTATAAGTTCATCGACGGCGAACCGCCGCCCTATGAGGCCATTCGCGAGGAATTCGTCAAACTTGCCGCCGGGCAGGGCAGCCCCATAGGCATCCGTACAAATCTGACCGTGCCCTAGTGTCGCCCGGCAGCAGCCCACGACCATATATCACAGGCGCAAACATGCTCGGATTTGCTTTTTTTGCTGAAACCGGGCTATCGTTTGCCTGTGTGCAGTTCGCACATCCATGGGAGGTTCCCATGATCGGGCGACTTCCAGCCAAGAGAATACGGCCAGCCGCAGCCTCACCTGCGGCCGCAAGCGACAGTTGCAAGAACTATCTCAGGCGCGCGGCGGGTTGTTTCGCCGTTGCGGCGCTGCTGGCTGCCAGTTCTGCAACTGCCCAGATCACCGTTAATACGAAAACCGGCGCAGTGACCAACACTTCCAATGGGACCACCATCAACACGGTGGATAGGCGCTTTCAACAGATCGAGCCGACCCACATTCCGCTTACCCGTTCCCAGCTTGACGCCAAGACGCGCCTCGAACTAATCCGGCTGCTCCAGGCCGAGCAGGGTTTTGCCATGCGCCCGTTTCCGCGCGGCCACAAGGGCTTGACGCTGGCGGCCAATGGCAAGCTGGAGCCCGCGGGCGAAAGCTATCTCGATATGGTGACCAGCGAAGGATTGTCGGCCAAGCCCGGCGACCGGGTGGTGCTGACCGACATCAAGATCGCGCACTCCCGGATCGTCTTCGATCTGAACGGCGGACCCGACCCCAAGCACCGCTTTCTGCGCCATGTTCAAATTGGCGTGGGACCGGAGATGACCGGGCCGGTGGTGCAGGATGCCGACCAGGAACCGGTGGGCGCGCGGCTCTCCCTGACCTTCGAGGACCACGTACCCGAGCTGACCGGCGCGGAGGTCAAGGCGCTGCTGGCGCCGTTGATCTCGTTCGACGTGAAGACACCCGTTCAGGCTTTCACCGATACCTTGCCGGCCAAGCTGAAAGACGCCATTCTCAATCACCATGTGCTGGTGGGCATGACGACCGACATGGTGCTCTTCGCCAAGGGCCAGCCGGAGGGCAAATCGCGGGAGATGGACGGGCAGATGCCCTTCGAGGAATGGATTTACGGCAAACCGCCCCAGGATGTCGAGTTTGTCCGCATCAACGGCTCTCGCGTGATTCGCCTGGAAATCGCCAAAGTGGGCGAGACGCCGGTCATCTTCACCAAAGACGAGGTGACGGGGCTGTTGCGCACGGACGGCACGCCGCTTGAGCCCCCCGGTCAGGGACCGCGGATAGCCAAAGTGGGCGACCTGGAACGCGACCCCGACACGCAGGCCCCCGCCCCGGCTCCCAGCCTGCGCAAACCGGGCGAAAAGCTGCCTGCCGATGACCAGGGCACCGGGGTAATGAGGCCGGTGCAGATGCCCAAACCCAAGCTGGCTGAGCAGCCAGACGCCGGTTCAGGCACAACGCCGGATGCGCAGACATCGCCGGCGGCTCCCGATGCTTCGCAGCCGGGCCCGGCTAAGCCACAGCCGTTTCCGCAAGCCGGAACCGACCAGCAGAATTGAAGCGATGGCTGCGGCCTTGATGTAGACTGGAGGGAGCGAGTCCGGCTCCCTTCAAACTGTCCTCCGGGCGAATCCGTTGCCCATCCCGATAGGCAATCTCTTTGTTTCAAGAGGGTGGTCGAGGAGAGGGGTTCAGGGCCGCGCCGTTGAAGCCGCGCGCAGCGGTAGAGCGCGTGAGTGCAGAGACAACCCCAAAAGGAGAAACACCCCACCGATGGCCAAGATTGCAAAAACTGGCGACCGCAAGAAGATGATGGACACGACGAAGTCGACCGACTGTCCGAAGTGCAAGAAGCCGACGCGCATCGTCAAGCGCGTCAAGGACCGCGAGCGCGGCGTCCCCGGCGGAGTCTACATCTCGTGCTCCGTGTGCGATTTCTACGAGAAGCTTTAGGCGCGCTGGAGGAATTCAGTGCAGGAAGTATTTCGATTCTGGTCCGGAATGCGAGGCCGCAGCGGACCCTGGCGGAACGCCGATTCCAGGTTTTCGGAACGGATCGCAAATTATCTGCAAGGATTTGAAAATAAATAGAGGGGGTGGGGGTATTAATTAAATGGTAATGGGAGGCTGTGGGAAATAGTGGCGGATTGAGCACCCCGTCGAGCTAAAATCGCTCGATGGGGTGCTCGGCTGCTTCTCAGCTCTTGCAGCATATTTCCATTGTGCGCCGGGGTGGCGTAATTTTGTGCAACGGGACTGAGGGGGGCGGTTGTTCCCCAGCCCAACAGCCCGGATGGCTCGGCACCGTTCATTTACCTGAGCCGAAAATAGGCCTAGTGAATTCAAGATTTGAACATCCTGACCTTGAATTCACGATCTACTGCACAGTCAGCGGGATCGTTGCGGATGCGGTTATGGTGCCGACGGCAGTTACCGTGACACTATAGTTTCCAAGCGTTGTGCCCGGGTTTTGAGGCTGAGTATTTCCGCCGCCTCCCCCACCGTTGCCGCCCCCGCAACCGAGCACTACGGTTGCCGTCAGGATACCGAGAACGACCAGCCCGATTACTCCCTTGCGGCGCCGGAAAGGGATGAATCCGAGGAAGAAAAGCAGCGCCAAAGATGCACTGGAGTGCTTCCACAGATTAAAGGGCTGCGCGGAACTTGTGGCTGCGGTTGTCGAGATGGTCACTGTGCTCGTTACAGTAGAGCCATTAGCGATGGTCAATTGGGCCGGATTCAAGGTGCATGTGGGCAAGTCCGTCAGAGTGGCTTGTCCAAGATAGGCGACACTGCATTGCAGGTTAAAGACTCCGGCTGGACCAACGGACGGCGTCAATTGAACTGTGGCCGTCGATGACTCGCCGGGGGACGCGATGGAAAGGCTAGTCGATGTGAAAGACACCGCAATCGTTGGCCCTGCGCCAGTCAGGCTGACGGATTGCGGAGAACCCGTCGCGCTGTCTGTGATGGACAGCGTGCCTGTGCGGGTTCCGTCCACGGTCGGATTAAACGTCACAGCAATTGTGCAATTGGCTCCCGCAGCGACCGTAGTTCCACAATTGTTCGATTGGGCAAAGTCCCCAGTGGCCGCGATGGATGTAACAGCCAGGGACGCCTGGCCGGAATTCGTGAGAGTAATCGTCTGCGCAGGGCTGGTTGTGCCGATTGCCTCTGCGGTAAACGAAAGGCTGCTCTGCGAAAGTGTAACTATCGGGGAGGGAACAGTGCCGGTTCCCGTCAGCGAAACCTGAGTAGGCAGGCCAGCGCCATGGTAGAGTTGATTGACCGACAGTATCCCTGTTCGGATTCCAGTAGCAGTGGGCGAGAAGCTGACTGAAACAACGCAACTGGATAGCGCGAATAGAACATTGTACTTGGCCAAATTGCAATTATCTGTCTCGGAGAAATCCTGCGTGGCATTCCCATTCGCATCTGTAACACTCAAGGTTATCTGATCGACATAGACTGAAGGATTCACGACGGTCACAGTTTGAGCCGCGCTCGAAGTGCCCACCAATTGTGCACCAAAGCTCAATTGGCCAGTCGATACCGAAGTGCCGCCAGGCATGCCACAGTCTTCCCAGGAATAGACGGGATCATAACCGTAAAGCGAAATCGTGGATGTGGGGATTGAAGCATTGGATGTGATGGTAACAGCGGCGCTGCAGGATTGCGTCTTTAACTCCTGCCATTGGACTCCTACCGTACACGAGCTGCCTGAAGCTATGGATCCAGCACATTGATTTGCATCCGCCGGGATAGTGAACGACGGATCTGTCGGAACGATGGACGAAATCGTTAATGGAGCGTTGCCGCAATTGGTGATCGGATAGGTCTGTGGAGTACCGATCCCCGTATCCACTGACCAAGCAGGTGGGAAGTAGTTCCCAAAGCAGACAGCCGAAGCCGCTGGAGCTGGATCGATCACCGCCGCATAACCTAAGGGGTAGCCGTAAAGATTGTATGCAACGGAACCGGATACCGAGCCAATAAAAGCTCCGGGCGTTGCGTACATTCCATTCCAGGTCGGACTAGCCGCTCCAGAGGTCGAGCCGGCAACATGCACCTTGCCGGAGGGATCGGCGGCTATTACAAGGTTGGAGCCGAGCGTGCCGTATAGAAATGTGGAAAACTCCAGTTTCGTCCCTGTGGGGTCAAACTCCGAGAGAAAGGTGTTATTGGAGTCGATGCTATCCAGCGGATATTGAAGCGGAATGGTTTCGTAATAGGGATACCCCGCCAGCCAGATGTTTGCACTGTTATCCAGTGTCATTGCTGTGGTTTGGCCTGGATAAAAGCTGGAATAAAGCAGCGTTGAACCATCGGAACTTATCTGGCTGAAAAACGAATAGGCATAATGCTGGCTACAGCACTGATACGGATTAACAATGTATGCATTCGAGGTCACTGGAAATGTATTGTCAGAGGCAATTCCGGCTACGTAAGCATCGTTATTTGCGTCAACAGCAATCCCCATTCCATAGCCTTTACCAAGGATTGCTGAATAATCCAGTTTTGAACCATCCGCACTTAATTTTGTAACGAATACGCTGCCCCCAGGAATATTATATGCGCCTGGCGTAGAAGACCAATTACTTCCCGCTACTCCCGTGATATAGGCGTTGTCTTGGCTGTCAAGAGCGATCCAATTCGGAGATGCGTCGAATCCGAGGAGTGCGCTGTAGACAAGAGATCCGGCGGGCGTCAACTTGGAGATAAAAACTTCATAATCGTTGATGTCCTCAGGATCTGGGGAAACGTTCAGTGCGCCGGGGGTCACAGGAAAACTCGAGGCGCTGCTCGTGGAACCTGTGAAGTACGCATTCCCCTGACCATCCACTGTAACAGCTAATGCAGAACCACCCAGCGCTGTCGAGTAGTTCAGGTCGCTACCATCTGGAGTTAGAGAAAGGATGAAACCGCAGTACAATAAATCGCCGGCACTGGCAACTGGTGTTGGCACGGCAGGATTCTTGATCGGAAAATCGGTCATCGCGGTAACGCCCACCACGATGGCGTCTCCACTGCCATCCACTGCTATTCGTGGGTAAGTCTGTTCGATTTCTGGGGTCAGATTGCCATATCCAGCCCCCAGAAATGTGGAGTAGATTTGCGCGGTTCCCATTGGATTGAGCTTGGTGACGAAGAAGACAGCCTGATTGGCGCAGTCCGCACAGGTGGTCCGGAAAGCTCCAGGCGTTACCGGGTAAGCGGGATAACTTGGCGCGATCGTATAGCCGGTGACAAAGGTATCGCCCGCGGCATCAGTAGCTACAGCGGTTGGAACGGTGCCGAAAGTGCTGAGATAGGTGTTGGAAACCAGAACCGGATCGATGACCAGCTTTCGGCTTGCATCAAAGCTGCCAAGTTTGAATGAGACCGTTCCGTCTGGGGCAAGCGCGAAGCCGGCGGCAACATCCGTGCGGCCAGTTATCGAGTCCTGATACGCATGAGGCCTTTGCAGCGTCAAGACTCCATTGGGAATGTGAACCAGAAGATCGCCTGTTGCGGAAATGTCAAGGCTGGTTGCGCCGTCAAATTTGAAGGCGATGCGCCTAACGTCGGCGCCCGGCTCCACTTCGAAGTCATGTTCAAGAGAGTGTTCATTGCCATAGAACAGCAGATCGATGCCAGGGTAAATCTCGTGGTACTTAACCCGGGCGAAGTTTGGAAGCCCGCGCAGCCATCGGGATGAATCTTTGCCGATCAGATAGTTGCTTTTCCCGGCAAGACGGCCCAGTCCCTCGATTTTCGCATTTGTGCTGGCGCCTACAAACTCGATCCCGAGGTTGAAAGCGCTGTCTTGCGATTGCGGAAGAATCAGGCTTATGCGGTCTTGTAGAAACAGCGCGTCAGCCGTTCCGTCCCGCAGCAGATAACGCGCTTCAGCGGGCGCTTGTCCCTGATTTGGCTCAAAAAACAGGGGGACGTTTGCTTGGGATGCGGTGGCTGCGTGCGCAGAAATCATCCCGCCCAGTCCAAAGATTAAAAGTGCGCATTGAATATTTCGCACCAAGGCACGCAAAATCATTTGTCTATCTCCGGCATAAATGGAACGCATCCATGATAGTCCATACATCCCGATCCGATTTGTGAATTTGCCGACTAGAGGTAAATGTTGGGATTGGAGAGATTGCGGGCTGATTGGCGTATTACGCGGGAGTGGGTGGCCGGGTTGCGAGGCGGGGGTTTTAGCGCGGCTTGCGGCGCGCCGGTTGGTTTCTGAAGAAATGTGGGGTGTTTGCCGGGGGTGAAACTCCGGCCTGCCCGGCTAGGAACCGTTCGGGATGCGCGGGATTGCACATCCGCATCCTCTTATCCTAGTTGGAGATGGGGCCGATGGAGCCGGGGTTGTCGCCTAGCTGCGGGTCGACTCGGAAGTCCCAGACGGATTGGTTGATGTCGGAGGCGGAGATGATCTCGACCAATGCGTATTCGCCGATGAGGAGCGGATTCTGGGGCGCGATTTTGAGCCAGCGCTTGCCGGGGAGGACTTCGACTTTGGCGGGAATGACGTCTTCATTTTGAGTGACCGCGCCGGTGGGGCTCATGTGGATTGCGCCGACGATGCGGACGGTGTTGCGCTGGTCGACGCGGACGAGGGCGAAGCCCGAGGAGGCCGAATGCGCGCCATGTTTGCGGCTGGCTACGTCTTTGGCGCCGCCGGTGTTGACTGTCATGGCGTGGGAAAGAACCGGCTCGGCGTCGGCGGGGACGTTGAGCGAGAGATAGATGGCGGGATCGTTGACGTGGAGGTGAACCTTGGCGTGCGCGCCCTCCAGCTCGAGGGTGGCCTTGGAGCCGGCGAGGGGGTTGAGCGTGCTGAGGCCGTGCTTGGTTTTGGCATTTGCGTTGAGCTCGGTGGGCAGCAGCTCGACCAGCTCGGGCGTGCCCTGAAATGTGTCGAGGGCAAAGACGCCGTCCTCGTCGGGCAGCTCAAGGCCTTTGGACACCTCGGGCATGCGCGCCTTGAGCTCGCTGCGCTCGGCGGCTTCCTCCTTGTCGATATCTTCCGCTTCCTTCATGGCCGGGGACGGCGCTTCTTCCGCCGGAGCATCCGCGTGGTCGCGCTCCCACTTGCGCGTGGCATCCCAATCGACCAGGCTGGCGGGCAGCTCTTCCCAGTCGCCGCCGCGCTCGATAGAGATATAGCGGACGCGGTCGCCGACGATCTGATATTGGCGGACAATCTGATAGGTGCCGTCTTTGAGGATGAGGCGATGGTTGGAGGCCATGCCCGGCACGGCCGGCTTGAGGGGAAGAGGCGTCTGGGTATTCTGGGCCGCGGCGGAGGCAGCCGACAGCAAGAGGATTGCCAGGGAACCGGCGAGCAGACGCCGCAGATGAAGGAGATAAGCCATTGCTGCACAGTTTAGACGAACGAGGGCCGACTGCGTTTGCGGGGCCGCTCGGCTGAAAACCGGGCGGATCTCGCAACCTTGGGCGGTTCTGTTGCGTCCAACAGTGTGTATTCTTGATGCAGGGGATGTTTTTTGACAGGATTTGGGACTGATCGTCGCGGGAGACGCCGCGCAAAGCCACGCGCTTTGACGGCGGCGACTGTGGTGTGCCTGATCCTGCTGGCGCTGCTGACTGTGGTCCAGGTGGCGCATATACATTCGCTGGAAAGCGATGCGGACCATTGCCCGCTATGCATTGCGATGCATACGGCTGCGCCGGTGGCGGTAATGGCCGCGGTGGTGGTTTTGGTGCAGGCCGGGACGCCGACGCCGGTGGTTGAGGCGCGCGCGCTGGTTCGGCACTGGGATCCCAAGTTTATTACGCGCCCGCCTCCTTTTGGCTGCTAGAACCTCTTTCCGGATCGTTTCTTGAACGCATGATCCCATGCCAGCCCTGAACGTGCTTTCGCCGAAGTGAGGCAAGGGCGCTTTGGCGGGTGATTTTATTCAGGCCGGAAATGACGCTCAAAGATTTCTCAGGTTTCGCGGATTTCCCCTTCGCGGCCTGATTCCAGCAGCCGTCAACCTTTAAAAGGAGGCTTCCTATGCCGTTCAATCGCGGCGCGATTTCTCGTATATTTCCAATCTTTGTCTTGGTCTTCACGGCGCTTGCTGCGTATGCTCAAAGCGGCAATGCAGGGGCAGTACACGGTACAGTGACCGATCCCAGCGGCGCGGTGATAGCCAATGCCACGGTCCATTTGACCAACGCCAGCAGCGGGCTGGACCGGACGGCCATGACTGACAGCCTGGGACAATTCTCCTTCGCCAGCGTTCCCTTTAACCCGTATAGGATCGGAGTCTCCGCCGACGGCTTCGCTCCTTTGAGCCGGCCTGTTGAGATTCGCTCGGTGGTGGGCACTAACCTCAAGCTGGTTCTGCAGATCGCCGGCGCCAGTCAGACCGTTACCGTCGAGGCGAGCGGCGACCTGGTTGAGACTGACCCGACGTTCCACACGGATGTGGACCGCGATTTGTTTATCAAGGTGCCGCTGGAGAGCGAGTCGTCTTCGCTCAGTTCACTGGTCACGCTTACCACCCCCGGAGTGTCGGCCGACTCGAATGGGCTCGCCCATGGCCTCGGCGACCACGCATCCAATTCGTTGTCGGTCGATGGCCAGTCGATCACCGATCAGCAGAGCAAGGTTTTTTCCAACCAGATTCCGTCGAACTCGATTCAGTCGATTGAGGTGATCAGCGGCGCGCCCCCGGCGGAGTACGGCGGGAAGACGAGCCTGGTGATTGTGGCAACCACTCGCTCCGGGCAGGGCGTGACCAAGCCCACGGGGAGCATCAGCAGCTCCTACGGAGCCTTTGGGTCGGCTACAGCCGGATTCGACCTGGCGTATGGCGGCGCAAAGTGGGGTAACTTTGTTGAGGCCGACGGCCTGAATTCGGGACGCTTTCTCGATCCGCCGGAGTTTCAGGTATTCCACGACAAGGGCAATGAGCAGAATGTTTTCGATCGCGTGGACTACAGCGTCAGTCCCGTCGATTCGATCCATCTTGACCTGAATTACAGCCGTTCGTGGTTCCAGACGCCCAATTCCTTCGACAGCTTGAACGTGGACAATGTGGTGAACGCCGGAACCAGCGCGGCCCCGGGATTTGCCATTGTGGGCAACGCAGATCAGCACTCGAAGATAGGGACGATCAATATCTCGCCGACTTATACGCGAGTTATCGGCAATAACTCGGTCGTCAACCTGGGAGCATTTGTCCGCAGGGATGAATACAACTACTATCCTAGCAAGAATCCACTCGCAGACCTGGGGCCAGCCAACCTGCAAACCTCGTCGATTTCGCAGGCCAGAACGCTGACCAATTCGGCGATTCACGCGGATTTTTCGTATGCCAAGGGGATTCATACGTTCAAGGCCGGCGCGCAGTATGGGCAGACCTTTCTGAACGAGAACGACAGCCTGGGCGTTGTGGACGCGACCTATAACGCACCGTGCGTGGATGCATATGGAAACTCTCTGCCTGGGTATTCCAATCCATCGCAGTGCCCAGGCGGCGCTTCGGGGCAAAATCCCAACTATCTTTCTGTTCTCGCTCCGTACGACTTTACACGCGGCGGAAGCTATTACGACTACTCTGGCCACGCCGACGTGAAGGAACTGGGGCTCTTTGCCGAGGACCAGATCAAGGCGGGCAACTGGCTCTTCAACCTGGGACTGCGCCAGGACGTTTACAACGGCTTGGCGGATGCGAAACAGACCCAGCCGCGCGTGGGCATTGCTTATAACATCAAGCCGACCGCGAGCGTGCTGCGCATATCCTATGCACGAACGCTGGAGACGCCATTCAATGAAAATCTTGTGCTTTCCAGCAGGGGATGCTCGAATGCGGTGCTGGCCCCTCTGCTCAACTGCACTTTTGGCGTATCCGGAACGCTGAACCCTGGCTTCCGAAACGAGTTTCATGCCGGCTTGCAGCAGGCCTTTGGCAAGCGGGTGGTGGTCAGCGGGGAGTATATCTGGAAGTACACGCACAATGCCTTCGACTTCAGCGTGCTGGGTAACACGCCCATTACTTTCCCCATCGACTGGCATAGCTCGAAGATTCCGGGTTATGCACTGCATGTGGAGGTTCCGGAGTTTCGTGGCGTCAGCGCCTATACCGTGATGTCTTCAGTAGCCGCGCGCTTCTATCCGCCGCAGGTGGCTGGCGCCGGCGCTACAGTCGGCCAAACCGGCTTGCCATTCCGCATCGATCACGACGAGAAGTTCAACCAGACCTCGCATCTCCAGTACACGTTCAGCCGTGGCAAGGCGCTGAACGGGCTGTGGGGCGGCTTCAACTGGCGGTACGATTCGGGCCTTGTGGCGGGCAACGCACCCTGCTACGGCACTACAGACCCAAACAGCCCGTGCCTCGCCACCTCCACAATGCTTAATGGACAGCCCGCGATTGCGATGGTTAACGCGATCGGCATCCCGCTGACGGCCGACGAGGAGTTTCAGGCCGGCCTTGCTTGCAACGGCGTTACGGCAACCCCCACGAATCCTCTGCCTAGCGTCTGCCCTGCCTCCCAGTTCTCATCGAGTCTGATCAACATCCCCGCTCCAAATACGGGTGACAACGATAAGAACCCGCAACGCATTGCGCCGCGCAACCTTTTCGACGCGTCCATCGGCAAGAACAACCTTTTCCATAAGGAACACTACAAGCTGGACCTGGATTTGACGGCGATCAATGTTACCGATAAGTACGCGCTCTATAACTTCCTGTCTACGTTTAGCGGAACGCATTATGTAACTCCGCGGGCACTGACGGGGAAGATTACGCTGAATTTCTAGCATATGGATTGGATAGGGCGAGCTAGCGCAGATCGCCCTATCTACTCTTGTGGGCAATAACTTCCCAGGAAAGCCCACGCCCGAGATTAGCAGCACCCGCAGGTCTTCCCCCGCCAAGCTGATCTACCCTCTTTGATTAGGATGGGAATTGCTATTAGCGCAGCGGCGGCATCGAACCACGCGATGTGGAAAACTGCGTTCATGGCGAGTCCCACCAGTGCGATCAGCGCGAGATAAGCACATGTGGCCGATTGCGCGGCATCGGCGGCTAAGGCAGTGTTCCCACTGTGGTGAGCTTCCCGGCGTTTCAGCCATGCCAGGACGGGCATTGCAAGCAGGGCAGCTACAGTGATCGCGATTCCGGCGCGACTCGCTTTAGGCCGCATTCCGAGAGCTAGAGATGTGAAGGCTGTCCCAGCTACTACAACAGCTAGAACGAACAACAGGACCGAAGCCGCGCGGGTCGCCTTGCGTTCGGGAATAGATATGCTCGGCACCCACTGCAAGAGCACCACGGTGGCAGACATAAGCTCTACAAGACTATCGGCACCAAAGGCCAGCATTGCGGAACTGTGTGCCGTCATTGCCGCATACGCAGATACGCCGAACTCCAGGAGCATCCATACCAGCGTGACACCCTGAAGCCAGAAGACCTGAGTTCGGCGCTGCGCCTTCGGAGCACAAGCAACCGCCAGCGCCGGGAGCTGAACACCGATCTGTATGAGTTCCGGCATACCGCCATGCTCTCAGACTTTCGGAGGCGGCGCAAGACTCACGCCAGGAACATAGCGGGTCTACCATCTTGTTGCTGGATATTGCCATGGATCGCTAGTTTCCACTAAAGGGTCGCTTGCATCGCCCGCCGGTAGGATGCATATATAGATTGGTCGAAGCAGGCAAAGATTACTTTCTCAGGCGCGTCGTCTTTCTTCAGCTCCGCGATGGTTTCGCGCATTGCAATTTCTACGGCGAGATTGACGGGGAACCTGTAGGCGCCGCAACTGATGGCTGGGAAGGCTAGAGTCCGCAGGCTGTGCTTTCTAGCTACTTCGAAGCAGGAAACGTAGCAACTGGCGAGGAGTTCGCGCTCGCCGCGATCTCCACCATTCCATACGGGGCCGACGGTGTGAATGACGTGACTGGCAGGGAGGCGATAGCCTTTGGTGAGTTTCGCCTGGCCGGTTTTGCAGCCGCCAAGCAAGCGGCACTCGTGGAGAAGTTCCGGCCCGGCAGCGCGATGGATTGCACCGTCAACCCCTCCGCCGCCCAGCAAGGAACTGTTGGCGGCGTTGACGATGGCATCGACGGCCAGGGTGGTGATGTCGGTTTTGAGAATCTCGATTCGTTCGATCATTGGCTTCATCTTCACTTTACCTCTTGCCTAACGAAGCGCGCATTTGATGGCAGTTGCCACGGGCGGTGTCGGCGAAATCGGCGACGTATTTGGAAGTGGATGAAATCAAGGATGTTGTGGTTCATTTCGCCTGCTTTTTCATCAGCCGGGGGAATTTTGTGTTTCCTTCGCAGAGGAACTCTGCCATACTTGATAGTGTCCACCTCGTACGGCCAATCCCAACAATCCAAAAATGAGGTTGCAGCAATGTCGGCAAAGTATGTCTTTGTGACGGGCGGAGTTGTGTCCAGTTTAGGCAAGGGCCTTGCGGCCGCTTCGATCGGCTGTTTGCTGGAAAGCCGCGGCCTGCGCGTGAATATGATGAAGTTCGACCCGTACCTGAACGTCGATCCTGGGACGATGTCGCCGTTCCAGCATGGCGAGGTTTTTGTGACCGACGACGGCGCGGAGACCGATTTGGATCTGGGCCACTATGAGCGCTTTACCCACGCGCCGCTTTCGCGCGACAACAATCTGACGACGGGGCGCATCTACGAGCAGATCATTTTGAAGGAGCGGCGGGGCGACTACCTGGGCAAGACGGTGCAGGTGATTCCGCACGTGACCAACGAGATCAAGAACGCCATGCGCAAGGTTTCAGCGAACGGCGCGGACGTGACGATAGTCGAGATTGGCGGGACGGTTGGCGATATCGAGTCGCTGCCGTTTCTGGAGGCGATCCGGCAGATGCGGCAGGAACTGGGCCGTGAGAATACCGTGTTTGTTCATCTGACTCTCGTGCCGTGGATTGCCGCCGCGCAGGAACTGAAGACCAAGCCGACGCAGCACTCAGTGAAAGAATTGCTGTCGATCGGGATTCAGGCGGACGTGCTGATGTGCCGCTCGGAGCATAGCCTGAGCCGGGAGATGAAGCAGAAGATTGCTGCCTTCTGCAACGTGGAAGAGAAGGCCGTGATCGGAGCCAAGGACGTGCCGTCGATCTACGAGGTGCCGCTGGGCTTTGCCAAAGAAGGCGTGGACGCGCTCATTCTGAAATATCTGCGCAAGGATGCGCCGGAGGCCGATCTGACGCAGTGGAAGGAGCTGGTGGATCGCTGCTACCACCCCAAGGACGAAGTCTCGATTGCCATTGTGGGCAAGTATGTGGAGTATGAGGATAGTTACAAGTCTCTGAAGGAAGCTTTGACGCATGGCGCCATTGCTCACAACCTGAAACTCAAGGTGACCTGGATCGAGGCAGAAGGGTTGGAGTCGAAGACTCCCGAGGACAGGAGTTATGAGTCGCAGTTAGAGGGATTCGACGGCATTCTGGTGCCGGGCGGATTTGGCAAGCGCGGCATTGAGGGGATGCTGAACGCGATTCGCTATGCGCGCGAGAAACAGGTACCTTATTTCGGAATCTGTTTGGGCATGCAGACGGCCTGCATCGAGTATGCCCGTAACGTCTGCGGGTTGAAGGACGCCAACTCGAGCGAATTCGACCCTGCCAGCCAGCACCGCATTATCTACAAGCTAAGGGAGTTACTCGGCGTGGAAGAGATGGGCGGGACGATGAGGCTGGGCGCGTGGACTTGCATTCTGGAGAATGGCTCGCTAGCTGCAACGGCCTATGAAGGAGCTACCGAGGTCAGCGAGCGCCACCGGCATCGCTATGAGTTTAACCGCGAGTATGAAGCGCTGCTAACCGGAGCGGGGCTGCGCATCAGCGGGACTACGCCCGACGCGACCTATGTTGAGATTGTGGAGTTGCCGGGTCATCCTTACTTTTTGGGATGCCAGTTTCATCCGGAGTTCAAGTCGAAGCCGCTGGAGCCGCATCCGCTGTTCCGGGAGTTTATCAGGGCGAGTTACAAAAAAAAACTGCGGGGAAGGCTTGAGACCGAAGCTGTGACGTCGGAGATCGTGGCATAAGGAAAGTCTTTATATTCCCAGGCAATCCGCCCCTGGCGGCGCTGCCCAGGCCCCGCGCTTTCAAAGGAAATACATATCGGTCTTCTGCGTGAACTCCCGCAAGCGTAGATGGCAGGAATCGGCACCTACTATTTTTCGCTCCTCTCGGAGAGTCGATCCGCGAGATACTTGTTGCAACGAATATCTTCCTCGCGCATCCAATCTTCTGTAAGGCAGAGGAGGTCAATCATGTCGCTTCGTCCGGTTCGACAGATTCTTGAAACTACACCCACCGTGGAGGGCGCAGGCGTAAAGCTGCAGCGCGCCTTCGGCTTCGGCAAAACCAAAGAGTTCGATCCGTTCCTGCTGCTGGACGATTTTCGCAACGACAATCCAGCGGATTACCTGGCTGGATTCCCTTGGCATCCCCACCGCGGCATCGAGACCATTACTTACGTGCTGGCCGGAGAAGTGGCGCACGGAGACAGCCTGGGCAACAAGGGCCGCATGACCGCCGGCGACGTGCAGTGGATGACAGCCGGCAGCGGAATTCTGCACCAGGAGATGCCCAAGGGCGACGCCAAGGGGCGCATGCACGGCTTCCAACTGTGGGCCAACCTGCCCGCGGCGCTCAAGATGACCGATCCGCGCTACCAGGATATTCCGGCCTCCGCCATCCCGGAAGTGACCGAAGACGACGGAACGAAGGCTCGCGTCATCGTAGGGGAATTCTGGGGCAAAAAGGGGCCGGTTGAGGGCGTGGCAGCCGACCCGCGCTATGTGGATATCTCCGTACCGCCGGGCAAGCGCAAGCGCATCCAGGTGGAGACGGCACGCAATGCTTTTGCCTATGTATTCGCGGGCTCGGGAACCTTCCGCGACGCCTCGGACCCACGAGCGGTGCTGACCGAATCGGGAGCGGACCCCAATGCTCCGGCCGTCTACGACGCGAAGAATCATTCGCTGGTTCTGTTCGACCGCGGCGATGAGATCGTGGTCCAGGCCGGGCCCCAGGGCATCCGCTTCCTGCTGGTTTCCGGCAAGCCGCTGGAGGAGCCGGTGGCCTGGCGCGGGCCGATTGTGATGAATACGGAGGCGGAGCTGCGGCAGGCGATGTACGAATTGCACGACGGCACGTTTATACGGCATGGGTGAGAAGCATTTACCACGAAACTAAATCCCCGATTGAAAGCGTCAGAGTGTTAGTGGTCTGACGTCTTACGCTGGGCAATGCGGCTTTGAGCGGAGACTGTCACCAAGAATCGGCGGGAAAACCGTCCACAGGTCTCTCCCGCCTGAAGGAGAAGTTCCGCAATGAACATGCGCGCGCTTGCCGGTTTTGTCCTCGCGACCCTTCCACTTTCCTGTATTTCACAAACCACACCGGGCGGCCCCACTCCGCCGAAGAGCTGGGTGGACAAAGACACCGGACATCGCGTCTGGCGGCTGAGCGACGAGCCCAACTCCGGCGGATTCTATTTCAATGTGAATGCGTACACTCCGGACGGGAAGCAGATGATCTATACCGCGCCGGACGGCATCCATGTGCTGGATTTGGCGACGCGCTCGGCCAAGCTGCTGGTGGCGAATCCGCCACGGCCTGAGGGCGCGCGGGGGCCGATTCCGGGCATGGTCCATGCGCTGGTGGTGGGGCACAAGACCAACAGCGTCTTCTTTACCAAGACCGACCCGGCGACGGGCGTGACCGGAGTTTACAAGGCCGACACCAACACCGGCGCAATTCGCAAGCTGGTGGATTTGCCGGCGAAGCGGAATATCGTGAGTGTGAACGCGAACGAGACTCTGGCGGCGGGAACGTATATCGTAGGGGACGCGACGGGCAAGGAGTACGGCTCGAATATGCCGGCTCCGGCGCGCCCGGCTGGATCAGGGGACAACCGCGTGGCCGGCGAGGAGCAGGGACCGCACTTTCAGCCCACAAACAAAGGCGCGATGATGGAGACCCGGCTGGCGGCGCGGCTGCCGCTGGTGCTGTTTACGATCCGGCTGGAGCCGGGACCGAACGGCGAGAAGCCGGGAGCGGTGAGAATCCTGCTGCACTCCACCGATTGGGTCAACCACCTGCTGTTTTCACCCACCGATCCCACGCTGCTGATGTATTGCCACGAAGGGCCATGGCAGAAGGTGGACCGTATCTGGATGATCCACACCGACGGGACGCACAATACTCTGATCCACAAGCGGACGATGCTCGACGAGATTGCGGGGCACGAGTTCTGGGGGCTGGACGGGGAGACTGTCTGGTACGACTGGCAATATCCCAAAGGCGAGGACTTTTTTCTGGCCGGCTATAACCTGAAGACCGGGCAGCGCACGGCCTATCACATGCAGCGGGACGAGTGGTCGATTCACTTCAACCTGACCAAGGATCTCTCGCTTTTCTGCGGCGACGGCGGCGATCCTGGGCAGGTGGCGCGAGCACGCGACGGAGAGTGGATCGAGCTTTTCCATCCGCAGCTCATCGAAGGCGGGAAAGACGCGCTGAACGATCCGAAGTTCTGGCAGCCGGGCGTCTTCCACTCCGAGCGGCTGGTGAACATGTCGCACCACTACTACCGCCAGGAGCCGAATGTGCGGTTCTCTCCGGATAAGTCGCTGGTGATCTTTACCAGCAACATGTTTGGGGCTAGCTATGTGTTTGGCGCGGAGACGGCCAAAGCCGACAACCCGGCGGCCGACGACGTGCTGTCAACGCCGGAGCTGGCGCGAAAGTTCAATCCGGTCGAGCCACTCAACAGCAAGGGGCCGGTGCCGGCGCGAGCGCGATAGCTGTAAAGGGTCGGTGGTTATTGAACGCCGGGGTCGTGCTATCCCACCCTAGCCGCAACAAAGACGCGGTGCCCAGAGGGCTCCCAGGTGGGGCACCTAGTCAAGGTTCAATGGGCAGTTGGGCTGCCAAAACATGGTTTGGAGCGAGGCCTCGCTGACGCAGGGTGCGCAGGCTCAGCGCGTCGTGGCGCTTGGCCAGGCGGCGGCCATTTTCATCGACCATCAGGCGGCAGTGGAACCAGGCTGGATTGGTGTGGCCCAGGGCGCGGTTGAGCAGGATTTGGCGCGCGGTGGACTTGAGCAGATCTTCGCCGCGCACCACTTCAGTGATTTTCATGGCAGCGTCGTCGGCCACACAGGCAAGCTGATAACTGGGTACGCCATCGCGCCGCCAAACAACAAAATCGCCAAAATCTTTGCCGGCCACAAACCGCTGTGGGCCCAGATTGCGATCCTCGAACTCGATCGCTTCGCCGTCGGGAACGCGGAATCGCCAATTGAAGCCCTCCGGCGTCTCCATCCCGCTCGCGGCAATTCTGGACCGGCAGGTTCCGGGATAAACCGGCTCATCGTCCAGCGGCTCGGTTTGCCCGTTGCTTTGCCGGCTGGCCAGGCTACCTTCGTGCGGCGCGGCGAGCGCGGTCTCGAGATCCTTGCGCGAGCAGCGGCAGGGATAGAGAAAGCCGCCACGAACCAACGCGCGCCATGCCTCAAGATAGATGGCCCGGCGGCCGCTTTGAATGTAGGGCGCAAAAGGCCCGCCCACATCGGGGCCTTCTTGCCAGCGGATGCCCAGCCAGCGCAGGTCTTCAAGAGCAGCCTCGGCATAGGCTTGACGGCTGCGGTCCGCATCCAGGTCTTCCATGCGCATCGCCAACACGCCGCCGGCTTCGCGGGCCCGCTCGAAGGCCTTCCAGAAGGTGCGCGCGTGGCCCGCGTGCAGATAGCCGGTGGGCGAGGGCGCAAGCCGGCCGCGATAACCGGATGCCGGGGTTGGAGAGAGGCTGGCCACGCTACGAATCAGTTTAGAGCCAGGCCGGAGGGTGGCCCTCCGGCTGCCGGGGAGTGCCGGCAGCCGGTTGGCGATGAAACAATCGGGCGGGTCTTTGCGGTTAGTGAATTATCACCACGTTCATGCTCCACGGGGTCAGGGTCAAAGTTAGCGGCAGGCTCTGCGCGCCAAGAGTGGTGGTGGTAGGCGGAGCCCAGGTGCTGGTCCCTAGCGGGTCCGGGAAGACTCCGGTGGGCGAGCCGGACAGGTCATAGAGGGCCTTGTTGTAGGTCTCGACGGTGACGCTGGTAGCCGAGGATTGCCCCGATAGGGTGATGGTGACCGGCTCGCTCGTGGTTTCGTTCAGGTTGAACAGCACCAGCGCCGTGCCACCGCTATGCGTAGCCGCATAGGCGCGCACATCCGTCTTATCGCCGGTCACGTTTGCGGTCAGTACGTTTTCGCCGGTGACGGCCACGTTGCTGAACAACTGATACGCCACCGCTGTGGGAGACAAGGTGCCGAGGGAACCCGCGCCCGGACAACTGCTATCGGCAGTTCCATCGGAGAAGACATTGTAGGCGCCGAAGTCCTGCCATCCATAGAGCGAGGGACTGAGATTTGCGGGATCGGTTGGGGAGCCGGTGCCGTTGCAATTGCCGAAGCCAATCCACCAGGTAGCGCGCACTACTCCGTCGTTCATCATTTCGCCCAGGAGCTGGCCGGCATAGAGGCCCTGAGTGATTGACCAGCTCTGCTTGCCCGGATTGCCGTAAGGCCCTCCGATCTCACCGACGTAAATGGGCGTGCCGGGTTTCCCCCACTTCGTCAGCTCCGACCTGATGGTGTTGATGTTCGTAGTCAACTGCTGAGCGGCCTGCTGAGTAATGAAGGTATCGCTTTCGCTGCCTGGCGTCTCTGGATAGTAGTGATATTCCACGAAATCGTAGGGCGCGCCCGATAGCACATCCTGATCCCAGGGAGCATAGTTAGGTTCCACGTCCACTCCGACCAGCGTATTCGGAGAGGCTGCCTTGATCAGTGCATAATAGCCGCTGGCTCCGGCGACCGCGGCGGCGTAGGTTGCCCCGTTGTTCTTGAGGGTGTGATTGTCTGCCTCCCAGCTTCCATACTCTTCGTTACCGACGGTCATATGGCTTACCGTGACGCCGAGGGTCAACGCGTTAGCCGCCCATGCGGCCGCCTCGGTTGGGTCGCCGGGTCCGGTGCAGGCCGCGTTCGTGCCGTAATCCGCCGTAAGCGCAATATCCAGGCCGGCCGGAACCGCCAGGTCAGTGACGAAGTCCGCAAACGTAGCGTTCGGAAAGCCGTAACTACCGATGGGGCAAACAGTGGGGTTCGATGGGTCGTTGTTGGCGCCTTCCCAATGATAGTCGTCGGAAGTCGATCCGCCCGGCCAGCGCACTGCCTTGATGCCAGCGGCTTGGAACGGGGAAACAGCCGCTGAGAGGGCCGTATCGTCCCAGACAGCCATGTTCATGCCAAGAAGCTGGTCTGTCACGGCAGGGCCGGTAACCGACTCGTTCACGGTTACTGTGCTAGGCGTGGCTACGGTCACTGACCCCGATGTTCCCGTGGCCGTTAGGTAAGTAGCGGAGCTGGCCGAGTCCGGTGTATAGCTGGCCTGCAACGTATCCGATCCCGCAGCCAGCGAACCGGCGGGAATGTTAATCTGCGCGCTCCCGCTGCTGAGCGCCGTCGCCGCCGAGTTATAGGTTCCGCTGCTCAGTGTGACAGAACCTGTGGGCGTGGGGTTGCCCGTGCCACCGCTGACGGCAACCGTCACAGACAACGCCTGCGTGGTTGCGATCGCGAAGACGGCCGGCGTTACGGTAACCGTGGGTGCAATCTTCGATGGAACAACGTAATTGGCCGTGACTGTCGTAGCGGCATTCAAGGTCACATTGCAGGTTGCGCCGCTGGCAGTGGTGCATCCGGTCCACGAAGAGAAGTTATTGCCGCCGGATGTGGCGGGCGCTGTAAGCGTCACCGCCGTGCCGGAATTGTAGCTCAAAGTGAATCCCGTCGATCCGCTGGTCTTGCTGTTGAGGTCCGCGGGAGAGGCGGTGATGGCTACGCCGCTGGCTGGGGTGGTCGAATTAACGGTGAGGACGTAGGTCACCGGAGCGGCGTAGTTGGCTGTCACTGTCGTCGCGGCATTCAAGGTCACATTGCAGGTTGCGCCGCTGGCAGTGGTGCATCCGGTCCATGATGAAAACGTGTTGCCGCCGGATGTGGCAGGGGCTGTAAGGGTCACTGCCGTGCCGGAATTGTAGCTCAAAGTAAACCCGGTCGATCCGCTGGTCTTGCTGTTGAGGTCCGCGGGAGAGGCGGTGATGGCTACGCCGCTGGCTGGGGTGGTCGAATTCACCGTGAGGACGTATGTTACCGGAGCGGCGTAGTTGGCTGTCACTGTCGTAGCGGCATTCAAGGTCACATTGCAGGTTGCGCCGCTGGCAGTGGTGCATCCGGTCCATGAAGAGAAGTTATTGCCGCCGGATGTGGCGGGGGCGGTCAAGGTGACGGACGTTCCCGCGTCGTAACTGAGCGTGAACGCCGTCGATCCGCTGGTCTTGCTGTTGAGGTCCGCGGGAGAAGCGGTGATGGTTACGCCGCTGGCCGGGTTGGTCGAGTTAACGGTAAGCACATACGTGGTTGGAGGGGGTGGGGGGGTGGTTCCTCCGCCTCCGCCGCCGCAAGCCGTCATGAACAAGCTCAGCCCGATTCCGATACCAAATGCCGCGTCCCGCCTCAAATTCATCATGTCCGTGCTCCCGGCTTCTTCAATTTCCGATGATGGCCAAGTTTGCTCCTTCGGGCGCGCCATGCGCAAGGACGCCGCAAGAGCATGTGTCCTCGATCCCGACAATGATAACGCTACCATCGGAATTTGCAAAGCTGGCGTCGCCAGGACGCTTTCAATGTCATTCCAAACATGTTTTCCGTTCAGAAAAGATCGGGAATACTGCGAAAGGCGATGCGCGTGGGCGCGGCCTTGAAGGCGGTGAGCATGGTGGCGGGAGCCAATGTGCTCATGCCGTACTTGTGATTCAGCACGTCCATGGCGGCCAGCAGCCGCGCCCGGCTCTGCTCGTCCTCCGTTCCCTCAAAGAGATTGAGCGAATGCAGGCGGTCGGGAACCAATCCATTCAAATGAACGCCGATGAAGTGGGGATGCTCGAACTGCGCTCCCGTGGGGCGCGAAGCCCAAAGGCGGCTCAGCGCGGCAATCAACGTCTGGTTGTCCTGGCACTCGCTCAGGCGCAGCTCGCCCTTCCATCCTCGCGTGGGAGTACCAAAGTTGCTGATGGGAACGCTTTCCCCGTGCGGAGCCGTAAAGCCGATGGCCAGCCCGATACTGCTGGCCCACAAGTCGGCCGCGCGCAGCCGCATGGCGGCCTTGTGGAGCAGCTTGTGAGCCACGGCCCAGGCCTTCTCCGGCGTGCGCATCTCGGGCGCAAGCACGTGCTGATGGCTCATGGATTTCAGATGCTCGGTCTCCGACATATCGAAATCTTCGCCCCGCAGCCAATGCCAAAGCCGCTCGCCCCACACCGAGCCCCATAGCTGGCCGGCCTGCTTGCAGTCCAACGCCAGCAGGTCTTTCATGGTGCGGATGCCCTGCTCGTTGAGCCGCTTTTAAGTGCGGGAGCCGATGCCGGGCAGGTCGCGCAGGGTGAGCTGGCGCAAGGCTCCGGGGAGAATGTCGAGCGGAAGCGCCACCAGGCCGTCGGGCTTCTCCATGTCGCTGGCCACCTTGGCCAGATAGCGATTGGTCGCGAGGCCGACAGAGCTGCGAAGCATGGGACCGACCTCTTCGAGAATGCGCTTCTTCACTTGGCGGCCCAGCTCCAGAGCGGCTAGCAGCGGGCGCTCGCGGCCCATCAGCCGGCAAGCCATCTCGTCGATGGAGAGGACGGCGGTCACCGCCAAGCAGCTCTCCACGGCCTCGACGATGCGGTGATGGTAATCGACGTAGACCTCGTGGCGCGCCTCCACCAGCGCCAGGCCGGGACACATCCGCTTGGCGTCGGCGACGATGGTTCCGGTCTTCACGCCATAGGCCTTGGCCTCGTAACTGGCGGCAATGCAAACGGTTGTGTCGGCCATCATGGGCACAACGCCGACCGGACGCCCGCGCAGCTCGGGACGCAGCTCCTGTTCGACCGAGGCAAAGTAAGAGTTGAGATCGACGAAGAGCCAATTGAGCTCCGTACCCGCCGCATGATTACCCTCGGAGGCCTTTTCCATTCCTGTTGGGCCACTCCCGGCTTCCAGAATCGGGGTATGGAATTTGTCAGGGTCCAGGTTCACCATGGAGTGAAGGATCGAATTGACGCCGGATGTCATGTCGCACTATTTTCGCCTTCTATTCCCCAAGAAAGCAAGTGATGATTTGTGAAATCCCGCCGATACTAAACCTATTGCGCGGGAAAACGTCAAACCCGTAGGGTGGGGTTTGCGCAGCGACGGTCAATTCGCTACAGTTTTTTCGATTTATAGAGGGTAGGGTTACCGAGTATGCAGCACCTGATGCATTGGTTTGTGGTCCACGGAAGCGTCCTTGCCATTCTGGTAACGGCGGGTGTGGCTGTGCTGCTGGTGTGCTGCCTGGGATGCTCGGAGTGCCCCAGCCGCGACAAGGACGACATCTTCCGCCGCCACGAGCTGTAGCTCATCGCGTAGGATTCCCCTAAATTCCCTTCTTTGGTTTGAATCGCTTATGCCATAAAGAGTGCGATGCCCTCTTTTGCCCGCCGCGGTGTCTAACTTCAATATGAGGTTAGTTCTTTTCGGTTGCGTAGTGCTGTCACTCGCCTCTGTGGCCCTAGGCCAGGCGCCTTCCCCAAAGCTCCCTTGCGACTTCCCCGGTCCGCTTTTGCAAACAAGCGAAGGGAGAATCGTACGATTCACGCCCGATGAGATGAAGAAGCGCGCCACTCACAAAGTTGACCTGAACGCGCCGACGATCAAACAGTTGGATTTTCGGAGCGCTATCATCGTCTCCATCATCGTCGGCACCTCAGGCGAGGTTGTGTGCGCGAAGAGCGTCAGCGGAATCTCGTTTGCACTGAAGCCCGTGGAAAACGCTCTGCAATCATGGACCTTCAAACCGGAGAAACAGAACGGCAAACCCGTAGCCTATCTCGGTCAACTGGATTTCTTGCTCTGCAATACGGACTGCGGCAATGAGGTCTGGGGCGTGACGCTCCTGAAGTGACTTCTTCCGCAGTTGGCGCAGTGTGTTGCTTATCGAGAAATCGGCTCGCCTCATTGCACCGGCGGCTTCAGATACTCCTCGAAGTGGGCGAGAATCCGGTTATACAGATGCGTCCGCACATCCGGGCCCGCAATCGAGTGCGTCTTGCGCGGGTAGATTTGCAGGTCGTAGGGGATGCCGGCTTCGATCAGCTTCTGCACATACTGAACCACATTCTCCATGTGCACGTTGTCGTCGCCCGTTCCCTGCGCCAGCAGCAAATGCCCCTTGAGATTGGCCGCCGAATTGACCACGGAAAAGTCGCGGTAGCCCGAGGCAAAGTCGGCAGGCTGGCTCATGTAACGCTCGGTATAGATCGAGTCGTAGTCGCGCCAGTCGGTGACCGGCGCAACAGCAACTCCGGCGCGGAAGCGATCGGAGTGGGAGAGCGCATAGAGCGTAAAGGTGCCGCCCCAGCTCCATCCCCACCAGCCCAGGCGTTTCTTGTCGAGTTGAGGATACTGGGCCAGCACGGCATCCAGCACGGTCAACTGATCTTCAAACTGCACAGGCCCAAAGTTGTGGTAGGCTGCCTGGGCAAATTCGCGTCCGCGCCGGTCCATGCCGCGATTGTCGGCATGGAGCACGGCAAAGCCATGCTGCGCCAGCAACTCGTCGAAAAGCAGATCGTTGCCCCAGCGGTTGGCCACCGACTGCACTCCGGGCCCGCCGTAGGGATTCACGATCAGCGGCGTGGAACCAGGAGTTGGGTTGCCTTCGGGCAAGAGCAGCGTTGCATAGAGCAGGCTGCCGTTGTGGGCCTTGATCTCAAGCTGCTCAGGCGCGCGCAGGCGGTAGGGTTCCAATGCCCGCGTCTGCCAAAAGACCTGGCACTTGCCACCCGCGGCGCAAAGGCGCAGTGTCGGCGGATCGAGGCGCGTGGAGTGCTTGTCGGCAAATGCGTCGCCCGCCGGAGCAAAGACGCCTTCATGACGCCCGGCGCCGGCGCTCAATTGCTTGCGCTCGCCGACAAAGCTTACCTGCCAGAGCTGCTGTTCCAGAGGGTTTCCCTCATTTGAGGCGTAGTCGATCAGCTTTCCCTGGTAGTCCACGCTCAAAACCTCGCCTACCTCGAAGTCGCCCTTGGTCAGTTGCCGCTCCAGCTTGGCTTCGGTCCGGGTGGGATTGGCCTGGTCGTAGCTATAGAGATAGAGGTGATTGTGGCCGTCGGCCCAGTCAGTCAGAACAATGTTGCCCGCGCCTACAGAAATATCGTAGAGATCGTCGATAAATTTGCCGTCGGCAAGTTGGACGGCCAGATGAGCCTGGCCCGTGGCGGCGTCGGCAAAATAGAGATCCCGGTGTTTGTGGTCGCGGGTCAGCGTCTCGATCCACAGCGTCTTGTGGTCTGCCCAGCCGAAGCGCGGAATGTAATCCTGGCCCGGATGAATAGGCAGCTTGACCCACACCGTTTTGCCGCCGCCGATGCCGACCACACCCACGCGGACCTCGGGATTGGGATCGCCGGGCTGCGGAAAGCGCTGCAAATCGACCTGCGCGTGCGTGGGAATCCAATCTTCGATCGGATACTGCGGCACATCGGTTTCATTCATCTGGAGATAGGCCAGGCTCTTCGAGTCCGGCGACCAGAAGTAGTTGCTGCGGACATCCAGCTCCTCTTCATAGACCCAGTCGACTTCGCCGTTGAGGACAGACAAACCGGTATCCGGCTTGGGCGCTGGGGCGATCGCCAGCGTGGGCGAACCGGGATCGCGCAGCCGAACAATGGAGAGACCGTGGTCGCGAATGAAGGAGATGAATTCGCCGTTTGGCGAGAATTTGGGGTCGTCGCCCGAACCCGCTCCGCTCATGGCGACTTCGACGCCCGTGCCGTTATGCAGATCGTAGAGCCACAGCCGTCCGTTCGAATCGAAGAGCAGATGCGCCGAGTCGGGCGCCCAAATGTAGCTGGCCATCTTGTAGCGGTCGCGATGGTCGCGGTCCATCTCGGAGCCGGCAGCGCCCGACAACGCGGCCAGCTTGGCGCGGCTCACCAGCACATGCGGTTTGGGCTGCTGAGGATTCTCGCCCGGGGCGAGCCCCGGTTCCAGATCGATGAGCTCGCCGCCATCGAGATAGGTCAGATGCTTTCCATCCGGCGACCAGGTCAGATCCTCGGGCGGAGTTCCGATCAGCGGCCCATGGGAGAAGATCGCTTCCACGGTAAGAGGCTTTTGAGGAACCTGGGCGGCAGGCTCCTGAGCCCCGCAGGAAGAAGCCACGAAGGAAACGGAAACAACGGATGAGAGCAAGAGCGCGGCTGCACGCGTCAAAGGAGATTCCTCCGGGGGAGAGATCCCGTCCTGGCTTTTCAGGATGCGATCTAAGGGCGCGGGGTCTCCAGGGAAAAGTGTAAATTACGGGGTCTACGCGAATGCGCCTGAGAATAGGAACACAATCGAAACGGCAGCCTCATTGATCGATGTCATCTGCCCATTTGTGGAAGCCGACGAGCTTTTTGTAGGGGTGGGGATTGTGCTCAGAGTCTAGCGCCATGAATTTCTTTCCACGGCGAACATATTCATCGCCGCATTTACACTTATACTCAGTTGACCCATCAACCGGCCTATCTTTGTTGCCGTAGTAGCAGGATTCAGATACCACATAATCTCGTCTTCCACGGCATTTACCAACGCTACAACTAGGGAAAGAATCAAGTAATATCGAAAGCAAGATAAATGTCCACACCCAGAGAACTGGAGCATAGAATCCGAATGCGAAGTCAGTGAAATAAACTGTCTCTTTCCGATATCTCAGGAAGCAACCCGACAGGATCGCTACGCCGAAGGGAATGCCAAATATGAAGGCTGTTCTTTTTCCTATGTGTCTTTCAGCGAACAAGCCGGTCGCGAAACATAGGATATATCCCATCAAGAAAGCTATAGGTACGCCCTTTACGGGAGCGGCATTACCGATGTAGTGTCGAATCATGACATCGAGAAATGTGCAGCACATCAGCCAAAACATCATGATGAGAAGATCAAGGAGTGTGAATCCAGTATCACTCTTTCGCATGGGCACTCCTTTTCGAAGAAATAGGCTCATCAATGTTGTCCGTTGTGTAACTGAACGCGCTCTTAGGCCGCACGCAAACAAGACGGTATACCCATACGAATCGTTCGAATGGTATTAGATGTGTTATAAGAGATTCCACAAAAAGCCCTTTGCAGAACTTCTGCTTGCACCCTACCGCCGGAGCGTGTATGGTGCGGATCATGCATTGGGCGACTCCGGAAGAACGCACGAATCTCGGCCAGGCGCGGCGCAAGCAGGTGGGCCGCCAGGAACACAACGAACTCAACATCAAGGCGCGCAAGACGCCGCCTCTGGCTCTTCTCGACCGCTCGATGCGCGGACGCGTGCCGGCGCTTATCAAGCTCAAATACGAACTGATGGCGCAATCGCCCTTCGGCTATTTTCGCGGGGCGGTGCCGGTGATGGCCGCGGACCTGGCCGTGCTGCCTTCCACGGGCATCGTCAGCCAGCTCTGCGGCGATGCGCACGTGCGCAACCTGGGCGCGTTTGCCACGCCGGACGGCCGGCTCGTTTTTGACATCAACGACTTCGACGAGACCATTCGCGGGCCTTTCGAATGGGATTTGAAGCGCATGGCCGCCTCGCTGGCGCTGGCCGCGCGCGGGTCGGGCCACAAGGAATCCGCCGCGCGCCAGACCGTGGAAAAGTGTATCGAGCGCTACAGCGCCCAGATGCGCGCCTTTGCCAAGATGCCGTGCCTCGAAGTAGGCCGCTATCAGGTGCATCGGCTGGGTCAGGTCGCGCCGATACACGCCGCACTGCTCAAGGCTGAGCGGGCCACGCCGGCGCACACCCTGGAACAGCTCACCGAACCGGAATCCAGCAAGCCCGGCGCGCCTCGCCGCTTCAAAGAGGCGAAACCCACGCTCACCCGCGTCACCGGCGCGCAGGCTGAAGCCGTGCTGGCCTCGCTTGGACCCTACCGCGAGATGCTGGAGCCGCAGCGGCAGCACCTCTTGTCGTTTTACCGGCCGGTGGACGTGGCTTTCAAGGTGGTGGGCACAGGCTCGGTGGGCTTGCGCGACTATTGCGTATACTTTGAGGGCAACGGCCCCGCCGACCCGCTTTTTCTGCAAATAAAAGAGGAGCCGGCCTCTGGCTACACGGCCTATCTGCCCGACGCGCACCCGGTCCAGCACAACGGCCAGCGCGTCGCCGAAGGGCAGAAGGCCATGCAGGTGCAGTCCGATCCATTCCTCGGCTGGACGCACATCGCCGGACGGCAATATCTCGTCCGCCAGCTCAACGATCACAAGGGTTCCATCGAACTGGAAGACCTGGCCGGCGGCGGCCTGGAAGCCTACGGCGAGGTCTGCGGCGAACTGCTGGCGCGGGGCCACGCGCGCTCCAGCGACCCGCTGGTGATTGCCGGTTACCTGGGCGCGGGAGACGGCTTTGCCGAGGCGCTGGCCAAGTTCGGCTGCCTCTATGCCGACCAGACGGAAAAGGACTGGGAGGCTCTGTGCAGCTCGCGGAAGAAAAAAGCGAATTCGAAGACCCAAAAGGGATCGTAGGAGGGCTGTATGAATCGCCGCACCTTTACGCAAGCCCTGGCCACGGCAGCCCTGAGCGCCGTTGCCGCTCCGCTCAAGGCAGCGCCCACCAGCGGCGCGCAAACGCCGCAGACCAGCGCTCCGCCGTTCGGGCTTTCCGTGATGCTCTGGACGGTCTTTACCGATCTGCCTTTTGAGCGGCGGCTTGAAAAAGTGGCCGAAGCCGGCTACACCAATGTCGAGCTGGTGGGCGAATACAGCAAGTGGTCGGCTGACGACTTTGCCCACGCCAACGCCGCGCGCAGGCGGCTGGGCATCAACTTCGATGCCACCGCCGGCCTGGCCCACGGCATCGCCGACCCCGCCAGCCGCGAGGCTTTGCTGGCCGAGCTAACCCAGGCGCTCATCCCCATGGAGACCCTCGGCTGCCCGGCAATCATTCTGCTTTCCGGCAATGTGGTTCCGGCGCTTTCGCGTTTTGCGCAGCACCGCAGTTGTGTGGAGACGCTCAGGCGCGCCGCGGCCCTCATCGAAGGCCGAACCATCAACGGCCAGCCGATGCGGCTGCTGCTGGAATGCATCGACCCGGAAGAGAATCCGAAGTACTTTCTCACTTCCGCCGCCGAGGCCATTGAGATCGTACGCCAGGTGAATCATCCCCAGGTGCAGTTTCTCTACGACATTTTTCACGAGCAGATCGCCGAGGGCAACCTGATTGAGAAGCTCGACAAGCACATCGATGTCATCGGCCTCATCCACGTGGCCGACGTGCCCGGCCGCCACGAGCCCGGCACCGGCGAGATCAACTAC
>Ga0182016_10000754_pt1 | contig 40166 bp, 27 predicted proteins | sample 712S2MmetaG_FD_120491 | JGI IMG/M metagenome (GOLD analysis project Ga0182016, IMG submission 120491) | Permafrost microbial communities from Stordalen Mire, Sweden - 712S2M metaG | ecosystem: Environmental > Terrestrial > Soil > Wetlands > Permafrost | place: Sweden: Stordalen | collected...
CGAGATACTCCTGTCCCCATTCATTGAAGCGCCGTTCTGTGTTGGACGATATGAGTCCTGACCCCGCCTGGTCGCGGAAGTCCGCAAAAGTTTCGAGGGTGGTCGCGCCCGGCGGCATTTTCTCGGCGCGGAATTTTTGCAACGCCAGCGCGTGCCGGGCGATGTCGAGCAACTGGTCGTGCCGTTTTTTCTGCCAGTCCTGAAACGAATCCTCGTAAAGCAGGTTCAGGTATTTGGCGATTTGCGCCTGCCGGAGCATCTGCTTGTCCTCCTGCGCCGATGTGCCAATCATGCGGGCGACAAGGGCGGTCGCCGCCGACAAATGATCGGGCGTGAGCGGCAGACCTTTGGTGTCGAGGTAATTGATGGTGAGGTCGCCGTCAGGATGAATGATGATGGGCCGCGCGCCCTCCTCGACGGTCTGTGTGTAGATGCCGTAGGACAATCCCTCCTCAATGATGACGGTGTAGGCGAAGTATCCTTCAGTCTGCGAAAGAAGGTCGCAGACAGTCACCGATTTGCCCGCGCCGCTCATACCGAGCAGCACGGCGTGCTGCGGCGATTGATTGTCCTTCGAGCCGGAGAAAGTTTCCACGCCGATCAAATTATTGTTGGGGCCATCGAAGATGGCCTCGGCGGTTGCCAGATGGCCGGTGAACGTGCTGGTGACAGGCAGCATGTCGGCCAGATAACGATGTTCAGAATACAGTTTGCGATGTTCGTAGCGTCCCCACGTCCAGCCCGGCCACGTCTGGAAGAAAAGATTTTTGGAAGTGCTGGGCAGATTGCTCTCGAAATACTGCGCGGAATTCATCGAGTTGATGGCGTTCTTGATGGCGCTGGCTTTCGCATTCAGCCCGTCTTTTGATTTGTCCCAAATGCGGATGACAAACAGCGCCTTGAACGGGATCGTCTGCCCCTGCATGAGCGCGTGAATCTTCTTCTGCTTCTTTTCCATGACAGTGAGCAGCGAGATTTTCTTTTCGCTGGCATAGTCGCCGGCCACGCGGTCATGTTCTTTTTCCTCCTTGTTGATTTCCTGGGTGATGGGCAGCGGATCAACATTGACCGTGATGGCGTAGTCCAGCAGGCGCAGATTGGTGAGGCGCTGGATGATGCCGGGATAGGTGGTGCGCGGCCAGCGGGTGAGCGCGATGACGGAATGATAATGGCCGTCCATGTAGAAGCCGAAATCGCTCTGGCCGTTGCCTTCGCTGTGCCAGCAATTTTCCTGAACGGAAAGTTCCGGCTGAAAATCCTGGGCGGCATCAAAATCAAACCGGTCGGCCAGCGACGGATTGAGAAAAGTTTTGTAATGCTTGAAATGGTCGAGGTCGGTCATGGGCAGCACGCGCGTTCCGGCGCTGGCGAAAATTTCCTTGAGCAGATGATGGACGTGTGTGAACTCCATTTCCAACTGGTCGAGCAGGGTCAGGTAATACTCGCGCAAGGCGGCGTTGCTGGTGAGTGTTCGGGGAACATTTTCCAGCGAGCGTGAGACATAGAAAACCACGCGCTGACGGCGGAGTTTTCGCTCAACCATTGCCTGCCAGTAACGCGCGAACCGTTCGTTGCGCGACCGCTTCGTCCAGACATTTTCAAACCGTTCGGTCTCCTGCTGATAGCGGAGCAATTCGGTTTTGTAGTCCGAGTCGGAGAAGTATTGAACTTGCAGCCGCTGATTGTCATGGAGGGATGCCAGCAGCAAACAGAGCTGCTCCTGAAATTCATTCAGGTCGGCGATGGGACTGTTGGTCAAATCAGGCGGTTCAAAGACAAAACCTTTGGCGACGTAGCCGCCGCGCCGCAGATGATTGAACAAAATCAAATCGCGGACAAAGAAACCGTTGGGTGGACGTTCAAACATAAATTAGATGCCTTGGGAGATTGGTTTTGATTTGCGCCGCTGCACGTCGTCCATCACCTGCTGGATGCGGTTCAGGTCATCCACGAGTTGCGGGACGGTGCGGACCGCTATGTTTTCATTGATGGCGATGTAGGCTTCGTTAACGTGCGCCCGCGCCCGTTCGAGATGGGCACGAGCCGTATCGCCGAAACCATGTGCGAGCAGACCGGCGCGCACGGCGGCCTCGGCGGTGCGCAACTGGCCGAGCAGCGCCTGCCGTCTGGCCTCAATGGCTTGAATTTCACCAGTGTTCATGCGGGTTTGGCGGATGTTGGCTGCGGGCTGGCGGACAGGCGGGATGAATCCAGCGGGACGACATGGATTTCCGATACCCACGCTTCATCGAGGATGAGCGTGCCCAGATGTTTTTCGGCATGGACGCGGGCGATGCGCCCGGAGACGAGCGGGCCGATCATCAGCTCCAGCCGCCAGCCCCGGAGAAACACCAGCGCCTCGGGATAGACGAGCAGCAACTGATGCGGCGGCGAGGTGCGTTTATTTTCGTGCTGCGGATTTTCCTCCAGCACGAACTGTTCAAGCAGCCGCATGGGAAAACCCCAGAGCCGTTCGGTGTCTATGAACTCGACGAAGTGTGGCGATGGCGGAATCAATTCGACAGAGCCGGTAAACTGCTTGGGTGACAGCGGATGTAATTTCTTTTTAAGACTCATAAAAGCGGATGATTGAAGTTGTGTCCGGCCTGTGGGCTGAAGCCGCGTCCCGTCGTCAGGTATTCAAAACAGTCGCGGTCGTAACCGGGAGGTTTGCCCTGCCGCAACGCAAAGATGTAGGCGAGGCAGATCAACACCGGCACGAGGGCGGCGACAAAAGACATGGCGAGGGATACGTCAAGGACGACCAGCAGGACGAAAAAAATGATGATGCCCGCGCCGATGCCGGCGATGAGCCACCAAAAGAGACCGCCTTCCAAACCCCAGGTGCGGCCTTTGGAGTCGGACGCGGCATTGGTGTCGGTCAGGCGAAGTTCGCTTTTGGTGCTCATGGTCGGATCGGGCGGAGTTGGTTTGGCGGGTTAAAAAGTGCCGACGCCGACCGCGCTGTTGGAATCGAGGCCGAAAATTTTGTAGAAGGCATAGACGACCGCCGGAGCCGCCGCGATGATGGCACCGCCGATGATGGACATCTTGCCCTGGTCAACATCGCCGCGCCGGATGGCAAAGCCGCCGTAGATGACGGATGAGATGCCGAGGACAAACCCAAACATCATTATTACGGCGAGACTGTTGCTGATGCCGGTTCTCAGGTCGGTGGAACTGAACGTCGTGCTTTGGGCAAAAGCGGGGACGGTGTTGAGGGCGAACAGGGCGGCCACGGTGAGGAGCGGGCGCAGCCGCGAACGGAGTTTTGTAGTGAGTATTTTTTTCATATCATTGGTTGTGCGGGCATTCATTTTTATTTTTGCTGGCGGCACACGCCGCCAATCACGCGTAAAGTTTTAGCAACTCCCCAAACCCGTTTTGTGTAATCTTTACACAAAATGAAAAAATGTTTCCGGCAGTCTGGAAGCATGAATAAGACAATTATTGAACCTGAAAAAACGGAACGCCTGCGCCAGCTTGCCGATGTGTTGCAAATGGAAATTCGCGGGCAGCGTCACATTATTCCGCGCGTGGTGTCGGTGTTGCAGCGCGGTGAATTGGGATTGAGCAAGGCGGGCCGGCCACGCGGAAGTTTTTTATTTCTCGGCCCCACGGGGGTCGGCAAAACGGAACTCACGCAGGTTTTCACCGGCAAACTTTTCGGAATGGAAAAGCTCGTCCGCTACGACATGTCGGAATTCCAAACGCAGGAATCGCTCGGCCTGCTGCTCGGATCGCGTCCGGGAGAAAAGGGATTTCTCGGCGCGGCCTACGAACGCACCAAAACGGGAACGCTACTGTTTGACGAGGTGGAAAAGGCGCATCCGCGCATCATGGATGTCTTCCTGCAAATGCTGGATGCCGCGCGGGTGACGATTGCGACCGGAGAGACGCTCGATTTGAGCGGATTTTATATCGTGATGACTTCCAACATTGGCTCCGCCGAATTGATGACCCTGCAACATTCAGCGGAATCCACGCTCGAACGCCATGTCCTTTCCCGCGCCCAACAATCATTGCGCCCGGAAATCTTCGCCCGCATCACCGAGAAACTCGTGTTTCACCGTTTGAGTTACGAACACCAGCTTGAAATCGCCGCGAAGTTCTTGGAGAAGGAAATCAGTTTTTTGACCGGGCGCGGCTGCAACATCCGTGTGGCAGAATCTGTCCTGGCGTTTGTTGTCCGCAAAGGATTCCACCCCAAGCTGGGAGCGCGCCCCATGCGGGATGCGGCAGAAAAACTCGTGGGCGACGCGGTGGCCGTGGCGTTGCTGCTGAATGGGTGCGCGGACGGATGCCTCACGGCTGACCCGGCCAATGACCGCCTCAAGATTGAATAACCCTGTTCCCCCCACTGGTCAGAAACCCCGGCGCGAATTCCTAATCGCCGTCCCCTTTCAGGCTCAACTGTGCTTGTCAACGGTGGAGGCCGGAGGGCATACCGACGGCACTACCTTGACAAGCGCAGTTGAGCCATACAATCGAACGGCGATTCGCGCCAGAGTCAGCTTCAACCGTGCAGCATCAGCCACAGATGGGTTTCACCCAGGTCAAATTCCGGCAGAACTGCCCCGCCGCGATTCCGGCAAAACGCCTGACAGATTTTCCGCAAGGAATTCCGTTTTGATTTTGCTGGCGGCAACTGAATGAGCAGCCAGTCAGCAAAGAGTTTTTTTCTCTGACCGGCAGAAATCGCGGCGATGATGACGGCAACCGCGCCCGCAGAATATAATTGTTCCACAAATTTAAGCGCGGCCTTCGTGGTGGCAAATTTGGCAAGCGACCGTGATTTCGGACGCAGTTCAGTTTTCAACCATGCCATTGCTTCGGCGTGATGAGGTTTCTCGAAGACGGATTGAATGAACAAATCATGTTTTTTCCGTTCCAAGGCCAAGCTGGGGCGGGCAACTCGACCGGCTGGCTCACCTTCATATTGCGGCCAGTTGGGATTTTTCCGGGCGGCTTTCAGGTAAGCGGCGCGGGCGACATCCTGGTTGCTGATTAAATAATCTTCCCGAATCAAGGTGCCATCCCGAAGCCAATCGCGGCAGCGTCCGTGAAATTTGCCGTTGAGGGAACTGATCTCCATTTTGATCTGGCCGTTGTCGTGCCAGTAACGCTGGAGGCCGGAGCCGTTGACCATTTTGAACGAACCGAGCAAACGACCGTTTTCATCCCATTCGCGACTCACTCCGTGCATCAGGCCATCCCGATAGCGCAACTCCTCGGCAAGCTGGCCGTTGCGATGCCAGACGCGGCAAGCGCCATGAAAAATGCCAGCCACTTCCCTGTTTTCCGAGTGGGTTTGACCGCTACGGTAATAAAACCGTTTTATGTGAAGCTTTGGCTTCATTCGGAGAATCACAAAATCGAGTGATCTTTTTGCACCGGCACTGGTCATTTTATTCTGCCCGCCGGCTCCAAATTTTCAATGGGTTTTCAAAACAATCCTGCCTTATTCCATAAATTAAGGCAAATTTAACTGATTTCAAAACGATTGCAAATCACGTTTCAGGCGTGTAGTTGCAATGATTATTGAGCGCTTGGTTGTTCGCATGATTGAGACCGGCCCAATTGCCGCCGTCCAGCACAATGCGGCTTGACGAAACATCCAACGCAAGGTTCGTGGTCATAAATCATCAGAGTAAGCCGACCGTTCTGGCTGGCCCGTTTGGTTCAGGCAAATTGAGAAATGATTTAACTTCTAACCGCCACAGCTTTTCAGTCCAATCATGTCCAAATGACTAAACGCTACCGGGAACATTCCCAAAAACAGGCCGGTCACGGCAAGAAAAATGCGCAACTCAATGTGCAGTAAAGCAGACACAAACGCATTCAACCGCCTGCTACGTTGCGGGCATCGAAGATTTTTCTTCACGCTTAAATGTCATCGGCCCTCAAGTGCGGAAACTTCGCACGCACAAAGGGTGGACGCAGAATCAGCTTGCCCTGAAACTGCAACTCTTTGGCTGGGACACCAGCCGGGAATCGGTGACGCGGCTGGAAAACCAGTCCCGGCGGGTGCCGGATTTGGAACTTTTTGTCGTCGCCAAGATTTTGGGCGTCAAAGCCGACGACCTGTTCCCGCGAAACCTGCGCGGCAAGGTCAGAGAGATGGCCCCGCATTACCGTGTCAAACTCTCACGCGGGCAGGTTCCACCGACCTTGTAAAATTCAAAGAAAATCTTCAGTTAATGGCGAAAATAATTGCCATTCAAATACCGCGTATAAAAAATATCCCCAGCGGCAAAGCCGTAAGGATTTTATGTTTTTAATACGCGAAGAAACCTAATTCGCGAAGAGATGTATGATTGGAATTTCCAATCACCACATGGTCAACCACATCAATTTTTAACAATTGCCCACCTCGGATGAGGTCACGGGTGATCTTAATGTCCGCTTCAGACGGTTGAGATTCCCCCGAAGGGTGGTTGTGCATGATAATGATGGAGGCTGCACTGGCCATTATTGCCAATCTGAAAATTTCTCTCGGATGGCAAAGAATGGTGTCCATCGTTCCCACGGATACAAAATAGTGACCTTTAATTTTACGGCGGGTGTTCAGAATTAAAACCACCAGACATTCACATTCAGGATTGAAATACGGATGTTGGATGATGTGAGTTCTCCAATAATCAGCGGCCTGGGTAGGCGTTTCGCAAAGTTGCATGGCTTCGGGTGTGGGACATTCCCGCAAGGAAACAATTTTCCACTCCTGCGGTTGCGGTGGGAATTTAACGGATTTGACGATGTTGTTCGGCGGTTGAGGCGTTGAGTTGATATTTTCCGTCGTGTTCATGTTTTTGCCTTTCGTGTTTGAAGGAACGGGATTGCTCTCTTCGCCTCGACGTGGGAGAGCAATCCTGTTCCGAACGAAAGGCACCGAGCCTGCTTTTCGCGCTGGCGGGCGGCGGAGCAAGGAGCAATGCAGTGACACGAACCATTTCGTGGCGCGAGATTGCGGCGGAGCAACCAGAAGCGCGGAAAGCGGGCGGATGAACACGGCGGAAATCAACGCCGCATGGATGAACAACCGTTTGTTGATTTAACAAGTCGCGGGAGGTTTGCGAATTGCGACAGACGGTCTGACTCGTTTTCCAATCCTACCATGGCGACGAGCCGAATGGCTCGCCAAGCGCATAGCAATCCGGTAAAAATCAGCGGAGCAGAAATGTTTTATGAGCAAACCGAGCGACAAATCAAAGACCGGCAAAATGGTTCAGCACAAAGCCGCAGACTACAACAGCGTGTTTTCCGGCGTCGTTGAAATGTTGGACGCGGCCCGGCGTGCGTCCGCGCGCGTTGTGAACACGTTGATGACGGCGACATATTGGGAAATTGGCCGGCGGATTGTGGAACACGAGCAGGCGGGAGAAAAGCGGGCGGAATATGGAGAAGAACTGGTGCGACGGCTCGCGGCTGACCTTACCAAACAATTCGGGCGTGGATTTGGTTTCTCGCAACTCAAGATGATGCGCCAGTTTTATCAGACTTTCCCGGACGCTCACACGGCGAAGCCATTGATTCTTCAATCAGCGGTTGAAAAACCAGAGATAGGCCAGTCAGTGATTGGCCAATCTGGAAACCTGGAATCGTCTCTTGTCCCAATTGGCCAATCACTGATTGGCCAATTTAGCCAGCGTTCGTCCGTGAAACTTTCGCGTGCCATTGAACATCTTGGCAACATTGCCCGCGCTTTTCCGTTGCCTTGGACGCATTACGTCCGGCTGCTGCGCGTTCGGAGCCTGCACGCCCGCGAGTTTTACGCGCGGGAGGCGCTGGCGGGCGGCTGGTCGGTTCGGCAGCTTGACCGCCAGATCAACTCGCAGTTCTACGAACGGACGGCATTGTCAAAAAATAAAGTGGCGATGTTGCTCAAGGGTGAAAAGCCAAAACCGGAGGATGCAGTTTCCGCTGACGAGGAAATCCGTAATCCGCTCGTCCTCGAATTCCTCGGCCTCAAAGACGAATACTCCGAAGGCGATTTGGAAGACGCGCTCATCCAACACCTTGAAACTTTCCTGCTGGAACTCGGCAACGAATTTGCGTTTGTCGGCAGACAAAAACGGCTGCGGATCGGCCATGAGTGGTTTCGGGTGGACTTGGTGTTCTTCCATCGGCGGCTGCGCTGCCTCGTCATCATTGACCTGAAAATTGCCGCGCTGGTTCACACCGACATCGGACAGATGAATCTTTATTGCAATTTTGCGCGCGAACATTGGATGCAGCCCGGCGAGAATCCGCCGGTGGGCCTGATTTTATGTGCGGGCAAAGACGATGCGCTGGCTCGCTATGCGATGGCGGGATTGCACAACAAAATGCTCGTCCGTGAATATCTCACCGCATTACCCAAGGAAGCCGCACTGGCGGCGGAAGTTGGCCGCACACGCGAATTGTTGGAGCGACAAGTCGAACAGCGCCGGATGGCGCGGGGAAGATAAGAATCAGGCTTCGGTCTGCGGTCGGCGAGCGGAAACAGTGGAGCGCAGACGGAGAGACGGCGGGAACGGAGTCGGAACGCAACGCCGCCGCCGAGCCGCAGACGGAAGGCCGCCGCTGTTGCGGCCAATCCCATTGCCGCTCGTGACGAGCGCGATTTTTGCGAAGCGGAACAGGCGTGGTCGCAGGGGAAATGGGGCGACCGCCAAGCCTGTGAAGTGAAGCAAAAATTGCGCTGGTCACGGCGAATCCGAATAGCAAACAATCACGTATTGACTTTGGCGGCAACGAATGCTGGCACGTTTTCACCAAAGTCAATTAACCCAATCCGATTTTGCCAGCCAACACGGTATCGGGCTGTCCACCCTGAGCAGGTGGTTGTGCCTGGAACGTGAAGCCGTTTCAGGCTTCCGATTTCTTTGTCATCTGTTGAATGGCTTCCTTGGCCTCTGCGCTGGCTTCCCCATGTTCTGCCGCTTTACGATAACATTTCAGAGCCTCCGCGTGATCTTTCGCAACGCCATGCCCATAGCGATAACAGTTGCCCAGTATTAATTGTGCTACGCCATCATTTTGCTCCGCAGCTTTGCGATACCACTTGACCGCCTCGACATAATTTATTCCCACACCTTGGCCCTTGTCATACGCGAGTCCCATAACACATTGAGCATCGGAGTAATTCAGTTCGGCAGATTTGCGAAACCACTTTGCCGCCTCTACATAATCCTGAACGACGCCAAGGCCATCACGGTAGCAGACACCCAGATTGAATTGAGCACCGGGGTGATTTTGCTCGGCGGATTTGCGATACCATTTTACTGCTTCTGGATAATTCTGGTCTACGCCGTAGCCATTGTGGTAGCCGATAGCCAGCTCGCATTGAGCTTGAGCGTCGCCACGTTCGGCAATGGACCTGAGTATGCCGAAGCGCTTGCGTTGTATAGCAAATTCCGCCCCCCCAAGCATACGATCCAACCATTTCACGTCACAAAATTAGTTAAATCTTTTCGGCTGGCAAGCGCAAACCTTCATCTGATTATTTGATCCGAAGTATCTATTAATTCCGTTTTGCATAATCGGTAGGTGGTTTGAATGAAAATGGATAAAATTAGGAGTAAGAGCTATAAAATCCTATTTGCTGATTACCTGGATTCCTGAAAATAACAAATTAATATTTCATATCTTTCATTCAATCTAGTTCCAACGGGTGCGTGCTTTGGTTGATGGGGAAGCTGAACCAATTTGCCTACCCAAAACTTCACGCTTGGAAACGGTGATCAGGCGCTTTTTTTCGATGTTTAACTCGGCCAGAGTTGCGTCGCGATGTTCGTCATCCGCGAGTAACGTCGCGTAAAGCAGATGGACGGGATAAACCGCGCTGCTGCCGAGTTGGGCGAAATGTTCGGCGTCGGCGAAAACCTGTTTGGCAGCCGAACTCCGGCGTATCCGTTCCGAATCGTCCAGGGCGAATCGTCGTTCGGGCGACGCCCGGCGCAATTTGCGGCGGAAAACCCTGGCATCGAGGCCGGCGGCGCGAAACACGGTTCGCAGTCTCCTGACCTCACGGAGCGATTCTTCAAGCACGGCATCGCGGTCGGGTGCGTTCTTGGAAACCAACTCGGGAAGGTCAAGGTCAACAATCTTACACAAACCGAGAAGTAGATGGGACGGTTCAATTGTCGAAGCTTTAGCGTGACGCGCTTCAAATTCGGCCACGCGCCAGACAAGAACTAAACTGCTGGAATGGGTGATGCTCATCGGTGGAAGTTCATTATTGCTGTGAAATCCGCACAACGACGGTGCGGTTACGCGGGCTTTGGCCTGGATACGGACGGTCGGAGGATGGGCCGTTGGTTGCACTGAAAACACCCGCGGGGAAAATTCCAAGACTTTCGATAAAACTTTTGACCCGTTCAGCGCGAATCTGGCCTAGTGCCTCGTCAGTTTTCGGTTTTTGCCATGGCCAGGTTGGAGGTTCGTTTTCAGCAAAGCCAACAACCTCGATTTTGATTTTCTCCTGAGTTTGCACAATGGCTTGCGCGACTGATTTGAGGAGTGGTTTCGCCCCTAAAACAAGGTTGTCATCCCAACGAAAAAGTCCCTTATCAAATAGGACAAGGTAACCTTTGCTTTGAGTCCTAACCGTTACACCCGGCAATTGAGGATTAAATTTAATTTGCGGTTCAAATGGTATTGGAACTTCCATCACCTTGGTTGTTGGCACGGTTGAGGTCAGCGGAACCTGTTTTGTTTCAGAGAGGTCGGCCACTGCGGCCTGAGATTTGATGACTTCTTTGGCAAGGTCAGCAACTTGAGCCTGAAGCGTGTTCTGGCCCTCCAACAAAGCGACCTGATTCGTTTGAATCGACGCAACCTGTCCGCCCAGTGTTTGGACCTGGTCCAACTGTGTTTTTTGAATCAGATCAATCAATTTCCGCAAACCATGCATCGCGTCTGAATCCGTTTCTCCATTTGGACCCGTGCTCTGCGATTCCACTCCGGACGGCAACCCAACTTGTGGTGGCACGCTTGTTCGGGGCTTATCATCGGGAACTCCAGCAACCCGGTTTGTCTGCGTGGTCGCCTGGGCTAATTGCGGCTGCGATTTTTGAGGCTTCCATACGAACAAAACCAGTATGACAACCAGAATAAACGCCCCGCCGACAGCCCAAACGGCAAATCTTGCTATGCCGTTGTCTGTATCGGCACCCAACTGGACTTGAGAAAGTTGCTGGAGACAATCGATGTAGCTTTTGTTGCCCGGGTCCTGGTTCAAGGCCGACTGCCAATATCTAGCTGCCTCGTCATATCGCTCCTGCTGGGTGGCCATTCGCGCCAAAAGGTCCAGCTCTCGAGGCGACTTTGGGGCGTGGCCAGCGGGACACAAGAGCGCCACAGCTTCCGAATATTTGCCATTGCGGGCCAATTCAGCCGCGCGGGCGAACCGGATGTGCTCAATACATTGATCGAGTCCTAATCTATTATCTCCTGGCGACGGGCTTTCAGAATTCATGGTGGAATATGGTTAACGGGTTATACCAGATTGGTAACCACGCTTGGCCGCTTCAGCCACCTCACTCGGCACCAAATCCCAAAGTTGACGGACGACATTTTGCAGGCCAGTGGTGTTATTGCGTGATATACAATCCCGCCCTTGGTCAAGCAGTTGTTCCGCCCGCGAGCGATCCACCATTTTGTTTTCAACCTTTTCCATTTCTTGAAACTGGTAGACCCACCAAGAAGGTTGCGCCATGACAATCTCCCAATATAGGCGCAATGCCTTTTCGATCCGCTTGCGCAGTTTTTCAGCGTTATGTTCCCTGATCGATACATCAATATCCGCTGTAATTTCCTGTGATCTTTTGACCTGTTGCTGGTTTCCCATTTTTTCGACCACTCGGGTAAGATCCCTGACCTCGACTTTGGCCTCAGCGACAAGGGCTGGCCATTCGAGGGCATCAACAGCTGCATCCAGTTTAAGTTTCAATTCGAGGAGTCGCTTTTCAAACTTGGCAGCATTATCCACGTCACCTTTGAGCGAAGGCAGCATGGCTTGAACTTCGCGAAGCAAGGGTGATTCTTCGACGTCATCAATCATTTGGCCAGCGCTGTCGGCTCCCGTGGACGCCGCCTTTTTCTTACTGGCTTCAAAACGCGACATTTCAGCCTTAAAATCATTTTCAAGAAATACGGCATTGGCCGTTTTTTTCCTTAGCTCAACTTTTTTTGTGAAGTCCTCATCAAGGATGGGAACATAGGCGGTTACTGTAACCATCCGGGATTCATCTATCCGGAGGGTCACCTCCACTTCCGTTCCCGCTGGAAGATCACGCTTGATATTGCTTGCATCAATGTGGAGGTCGTCAATATGCCGGTTGCGATCCGCGAGTTCGTTTTCACCTTCGACTATGGGGATTTTAATCAGCTCCCCGGTCTGTCCCTGACGGATGGCATAAATGGTTCGATAATCACGCGTCGCCTTCAGCGGCAAGCCTCGACCTTTCTCAAAGAGTTTGTCGTATTCATTGTTCGCCAAGGCAATCCCCATGGAATTTATAAGGGGTTGCTCCTCAACCACCGCGCCAATGGTGTAGCTTAAGCTGTCGGGCTTCACCTTGAGTCTGTTTCCGGTGGGGTCGCTTAATTCGATCAAATATGTGTTCCTCTCGGCCTTTTCCGCATGAAGATTGGTCATGAAAACCCCGGCTGCACTCAGCGGAATCTTGCCGCTTCGCCATTGAGTTTTGGCATTAACCAATTCGATGGTGAAGCCCGTAAAGTCCTGGGCCCCAGCCCCACTTACCGTGCCGCCGACGATGGGCGCACTATCAAGTCCCACCGGCTTGTGTTTAAGGTCGATGGTGAATTCGCCCTGAACCGGGGCAATTTTGGGGCCTGCAGAGATTTTTTGAGTGCCGGCGAAAACCGCAGCACCTTTGGCCACCACGGTCAGTGGATCCATGCTAATGTCCAATTTTATTTTTAACTGGGACGCAAGCATTTCCCGGAAATAGAGCGCCTTGGTGGGGCCTCCAACCAAGATTATCCGCTCGACTGATTCCCGCGGCAGGTTCTTTTCCTGCAAGACCTTTTTGGTGATTTCAACCGACCGTTGAATTATCGGTTCTGCCACTTTAATGAGCTCTCCTTGGGTCAATTCGCAATCAAATTGGACCGGTTTGCCGTTCAAATCCTGAAGGCCGCATTCAATCTGGGAAGTCTTGTTTACCGACAGGTCGATTTTAGCAACCTCTGCATAATGTTTGAGGAGGGCAAATTGGCGCCGCCATTTACCACCCAAGCCTGAATGCTCCCGGCTGAAATCTGCGAGCGCATATTCCTTTAGCAGACGAGGAACGAGCAATTGTTCGACAATCGCCCAATCAATATCAGAACCGCCCAAGAAGTTGTCGCCGCCGTGATTCACCACATGAATACTTCCTTCCTCCGCCTTGATGACCGCCGCATCAAAAGTGCCGCCACCGAAATCATAGACAAGCCAGTAAGCTTTTTGGCCATCGCCCTGGAAGCCATAGGCCAGTGCTGCCGCCACTGGTTCCTGGAGGAGCGGGCTATCCTTAAAGCCGGCGAGTTGGGCGGCCTTTCGCGTGGCGTCGCATTGGTGCAATTCAAAAGCAGCCGGGACCGTAATTACGGAGGACTCCACCACTTCACCGGTTTTTTGCTGCACATCGGCTTTCAACGACTTTAGAATTTCAGCCGAGAGGTCCTCCGGTTTACGTTCCTGACCGCTGCTTTTGAACTTATAAACGTAATCGGTGCCCATGCGGCGTTTGAATTCGAGGTAAACATCGCCATCGCCATCAACTTCCAATGTTTTTTGTTTAGCGGCTTCACCCAAGCGGATATTTCCTTTTTTCCCGATATAGACAGCCGACGGAGTAATGTCCGCGTCTTTGGCATTATTCTTGATGATCTCAGGGTTTACGCCATTCAGAACGGCGACGGCGCTGTTGGTGGTTCCCAAATCAATGCCAAAATCAATGGTGGTTCTGCTCATATTATTACATTTAATTGGTTTTCTGCGGGGCGGGGATGGCGATCTCAATTTCTCCATGTTGGACGATGCGTTCGTTCCAGTAAATGGTCGGGGTCAGAGTTTCGAGAACATACTTGCGGGTGGCATCCGGCCTGGGATTGCTTGTAATCACTTTCATGGGCTGGCCATCATCATAGGCATCACCGGTATGGTCTTGAATTTTGAATCCCATATCTTCCAAGTGCCGACAAATCCGATCGATATCCTTGTAAACACGGGCCATTGGCTCTTGCGGCTCCCCGGTGGTCGGGTCCAGCATCTTTTTCTTCAGACGGAAATAGGTATTGGCTATGGCCAAAAGACCCTTACTGATAGCGGGCGAAACGACCTCGACGGTCCGTGCTGCAGCAGCGTGCACGGAAACCACCTGCCGGCCGGCTTGCAGTTCCCGCATATTGTTCAGAATCTTATCCATGGTGGCGAGGTCGGCTGTCGGATTTGGAATGGCCGCGATTTTGCTCAAGAGCAATTTACGTTTTTTTAACTTGTTGCTGTTTTTCATAAAATTGGGGTGGCTGTTTTATTGGGTCGTCGGTTGGTTTCTTTAGGTTCAAATTTTTGAAAGTGCTTTGGTAATTTGCTCGAAGATTACTGCATTCCACACAGAACGAAGAGCAAATGATTTTTTGAACTTCTTGTTATTCGAGGAACTGAGATTCAAGTGGCCCTGGTGGATGCCAAAGCGGACATCAGACCATGGAACCATAATATCTTCCTTCCACATCAGGATGCCCACCGTCGTGCGGATCCCCCTTGACGTAAGCCAGCAATCATCCATTTGTAAATCCGGTCCGGCGGCGATTTGCTTTGCCAAACGAGTAACCAGACCAGGAACAATGTGATAAAAGCAGGAATCCAGAATTGCTTCGAAATCCTTTTTTGCCTGTTCTTCACTTCGAAAGAAGCGCTTACACTCAATACCGATAGTGCCATGACCCGGGCCATACAATCCAATTGTGTAGGAAACCGAGGATTTGATACCGTTGGTGTATTGCGTAAAAATCCCGAATCTAATCCCGATGATATTATCAACGGGAATAACCATCGTGTTATACTTAAATATTTTGGACGTTACCTCGATACGATCATCGCGAATTGAAAGGGAAATATTCTTTGAATCGTGAGTTCGTTTGATTTCCTCCAACTTGGCGACATCTTCTTTGATGCGCCTTTTCAGATCGAGATCCACGGCATATTCGGCTGCCAGATATATGGCCTGAATCGCCGTATCCATGTCATTGAAGTCGTTACAAGAATCAATGGAAATGCCACGGAGCGCAAAGGCGATACTGTCTGACAATTCGTTTGAGACTTCCTCGGGAATGCCTTTAATCGTGCCACGGGCAATATCATTAAATCCGGATTCGACCTCATCTCGAATCCGCGCCAGTTTTGCATCCGGAGTTTCCCTTCCATTTTTAATTTTATTCAGATTATCATAAATCGGGCGAAGTTTGGCCTGGGCGAGATTGCCCTTGCCAATTGCAATGTTCTTATTGATGCGCTGTCTTATCTCAGACGAGGCTGCCAATGGTAGAATCTGTTCAAGGAGATAAACAAAGGTGAGGTCATCACCGGTTTTTTTCTGGTGGTCTACCGCACAACTCACGCAGGCTTCCGCCACCTCGTCATATAAATCATTGCGTGTCTGGCTGTTCTGTCCGTGAAACAAATCAAATAAATCCAGCAAGGTTTTTGCCTGCTCCAACAAATTGCGGGCCGCCTTATCTGCGGTTTCCGGAGTTTCCTCAGCAGCGCGTTTTGCCTGTTGCACAAGCTGACGCAATCTCGTCTTCGCCGGCGAGAGAACCAACTGTGACGTTTTTTCCACGTCGTCGAGGCCTTGATGCGTTTCGCGCATCAACTGAATATGCAGCCGAGCATGGGCTGGGTTGCCTTTTTGCGCGTGAGCCAAAGCAAATTCGGCGTTGATCTTGTCCAACGCCTCCGGCAGGGATGATCGCATCCGGCGGGCAAAACCGGTATTGAGACTCGCATCGTCAAGCTGGCGGATTCGGATGGCAATTTTTTCCCAGAAATCATCCTCCGTTGCCAAAGGCTCCCAATATATGAACGCCTTGCGCCAGTAATCTTCAATTTCCTGTCGCCCGGAATCCGCTTTGCCTCCATTAAGCGAACGGTGTTCCCATTCCATTGCCATCAGTTGCCAATAGATCGCAAGATTGTGTCGGGCGACCACACCGTCCCCGGTGTTTTCCCCCCGTTCAACCCAAAACGCGAGGGCGGAATTTGAATCACCCCGGGTCAGAGCTTGAATGGCCCCATCCGTCTGACTCTGGCCAAATTGTTCCGGCCAGAACCAAAATAATTCATCAATGACACGTCGTTCCGGGTCATTCAGTTTTTGTATCGCATCACGGATATCATCAACCGTCGGTGGCGGATTGATGGCAAAAGCCGGAGTGCTTTTTCCTTGGGACTGCCCCAACTCAGCCATCAATTTTAACTTGGCCACGTGCTTGGAGATTTCACGGCTTGTGGCATCAACCACGAGTCCGGTGATGCGGAAGGCATTTGTCCGGAACAAGTCCTTTGTGGCTGCGTTGATGAGAGTCTTACATTCCAGTCTTTCACCTGGCTTTTGAATTTTCCGGGGCGGCTCCGGCTCGGATTCGGGCTCACGATCCGGAAATTCAAAAGTTATTTTCCCGGCATTATCCATTACCAAGTAAGCCGGGAACGGTTTTCCTGATTTCGATATAAAGCCCTTTAAAAGGTCGGTTCGCCGGGTGGAAAGCAGCTTTGATGCCTGAACCTGATCTATAGGTTGATCCAATATTTTCTTACCAATCGAGAATTCACAATCATTGGACCGACAAAAGAATTTGCTTTCGCCTTCTACCACGGCATTCCCGCATTTTGGACATTGGCCTATCATGTTCTTGGTGACATCATAACTATCTGCTGTAAGTTTTTAATTTTGCGTTGTAGTTGTCCACCCGCACGTTAAAAGCTGCGGTGGCGGCCTTATCCTGGCGGGACAACTCGTTGTAGCGGTCCACCTTGGCATTGAATGTATCTACAGCATATTGGCTGGTTTTATCCAGGTATGTGCGTTCCAATTCTATTTGCCGCCCCAACGAATCAAGCTGATCGTCCAGCTGTTTCAGGACCGCCCGGTCGGCCTCAATTGCCGTCTTTTCACGGTCGAGTTGGCTACTAGCATAGCTAGGCACCCGATATGTATTATTGCCGGAATACTCATTCCCACCACTGGCAACTGGCGGCGGGGTATATGCAGGGGTTGATGGAGAGGCTGCGGGCGGTGTATAGACCTGTATGGCTGGTGCGGGTGGCGGAGTGTATGAACTCGACGAACCGGCGGCACCGGAATTGCAAATGTATATCACCCAGATGATCAATCCAATGACTATGGCGATATGCCATTTTTCGCAGGTGCGGAGCGGGGCTTTTCCAAAAAACCGATATGAATCTCCATTACGAATGACTCGATAGCGACAGATCGGGAAAATAGGAATCATCAAAATGACAAAATAATACGTGGTCATGTAGGAACCGGTTATGGGATCGTGGTCGGATGAACCATAAAGGGTCACCCCGATGCCATTTATGGTCCTTAATTCCGGAGCCGATTCAATTGGTCTCAGGCCCTTGAATACTTCCTCACGTTTCCGGGCCTCAATGTTCTTATTGAGGATTTGGATATTTTCTTCGATCTGCCTTCTTAATTCGGTTGATGTAACGAACGGGAGCACTAGCCGGAGAATTTCAAGACACGTCTGGTTGTCATCGGTTGCTTTCTGGTAGGCAATGGGAAGCCGGTTGCAAATTGTCGCAACCTCATCATACAACTCGTGTCGCTCATCGCTGTTCTCGCCGTAGAAAATGTCGAACAATTCCAGTGTTGCGTGGGATTGCTTTAGGAGTTCGCGAGCCGCGTTCGCCGCATCACGCGGATTCTTTTCCCCCCGGTTGACGGCAACGCGGATCTGCTCCTGGAGGCGGTTTTTTGTCGGCAACAGGACATGGCCGGCTGATTGGCCTAATTCGTCCGGGCGGTGACTATGCTCACGAAGGTATTGAAGGTGTTGCTTTGCAAGCTCAACGTGCCTGGACTTTGCCAAGTCAAATATCAATTCCACGTTGATGTTGTGAAAAGCCTCCGGAAATGATGCGCGCATCCGTCGCGCGAAGCCGGTTGGCAGGTTTGCCTCGTTCAACTGGCGAATTCGGTCGGCAACTTTTTCCCAAAGTTCATCGTCCTCGGCGATTCGGCTCCACTTGCGAATCGCACTCTTCCAGCTATCCGTGATTTTCTGAAGACGATCCTCTGAAACAGTGTGAGCAATAGCCAAATATTCCAGTTCGACAGAAACCATCAGGTAGGCCACTGCGAGATTGTGTTTTGCGACAATCCCGTATGATTCATCGTTTATTCTCGCCTGCCAGATCTCATTTGCGGTCTTGGTGTCACCTTTAGCCAAGGCTTGGAGCGCCGGATCGGATTTACTATCACCAAAGTCCCCGGGCCAGAACCAAAAAAACTCGTCAATCAGCCGTTGTTCCGGGTCCCTAATTTTCTGAATAGCCTCACGTATGTCGTCGAGGCTGGGGGGCGGGTTCAGCGGGTAAGCGGTTCCCTGCCTGTGCGGGATTTTCCCGAGTTCCACCTGCATCTTGAGCTCATCCACATGCCGACTTGCCTCACGCGGTGTTGCGTCAACCGGCAGACCCGTGATACGAAAGGCATTTTTACGGAACAAATCCTTGTTGGCGGCGGCGATTAACGACTTGCATTCCAGCGCGCCCCGGTGTCGCGCAGGACGGTCGCTTACTTGTTCGCTTGGAGTGGACATGGTGGCATCGGGGTTACATGCTGATACCACACCGCCAGAGTTTCACCTGACGAGCATATTTCGGGCGCAATTCTGGAGATTTATTGAAGGCTTCCTCCATCAAATCGGCGGCTTCGGCGAGTCGGCCCGCCTGCCTTGCCTGAAACGCTTTTTTGGTCAATTCATCGGCCTTGGTCTCGTTTGCCGGCGTTGGAACACCCAGGACGGTTTTGGAAGCTTCGGTGGACAAGGTTTGGGATTTGGCTGAGGAGTCCGCTTTCCCTGGTTTCCAATTTTCCAAGTCGGTCAAAAGATCCTTTGCCGTCTGATAACGATTCCCGGCTTTTATCTCCAAAGATTTCAGGACAATCGCATCCAGGGCCCGGTTCACATCGGGATTGATTTGCGACGGCGGGGTGACGGGTTTATCAAAAAGATTTTTGCTTTGCCAATTCACATCGGCGGGTATTGCAAACGGAAGCAAATCCGTCAGCAGCAAATATAGGGTGGCACCGATGGCCCAAACGTCAGCCGCGCATGAATCTCCTTTGCGCTCGGCAAACGCCTCCGGCGGTTTGAAAGCCAAAGTGCCGGCGGCGGTCGCAAGCAAGGTGAGAGGATTTACCTTTTTGGCCAACCCAAAATCGCTAACGCGCGCGCGCAAGCCATCTGCTTCGTAGCCGACAAGGATGTTTTGCGGCTTGATATCGCGATGGATAATCGGGGGTTTCTCGCGGTGTGCAAGTGCAATTCCGCGACAGACCTGCTTGATCAGATCAACAGCCGTCTCCACGGGCACGATCCTCGTCCCATGAGAGCGCCAGAATTTGTCAAGGCTGCCTCCGGGGATATTTTCCATGGTGAAATATCCACAAACCCCACGGCTGGACTGCAACACATTGGCATCAAATACGCGCACGATGTTTGGATGCCCGATCTGGGAAAGCAGGATGGCTTCACCCAACATTTCTTCAATTTCATTCAGGGACATGCCGACGCGTTTGAAAACTTTCATGGCCTGGCGACCGAGGAACCGATGTTTGACGCGATAGACCTCCGCAAACGCCCCTTCGCCCAGGAAGCGTTCCACTTCATAGGTTTCACGGATCACTTGGCCGTCTTGGAGCATTCGCATAAATCCAGAAAAATCTCAACAAATGATATGCTGATCGGAAATGCTTACAATTCAAAATGACAACAATGGAATTTGGCTCATGGTAATTTCTCAGGCTTCGGTCTGCGGTCGGCGAGCGGAAACAGTGAAGCGCAGACGGAGAGACGGCGGGAACGGAGTCGGAGCGCAACGCCGCCGCCGAGCCGCAGACGGAAGCCCGCGCTGCTGCGGCCAATCAGAATGCCGCTTGTGACGGGCGCGCGGCTTGTGAAGCGGAGCGCAGCAAACCGCGCGCTGGTCACGGCGGACAACCACTAGAACCTATATGGCGATGGGCTGTTGATATTTCAGGGCGGCGCGAACAAGTCGCCGCATCTGGGTGCAATAGCAACGCAGTTCTGTTTCGAGTTTGCGGTCGGACAAATGAATTTTTTTTAAGCGGGTGAGTTCAGCCTGGAGTTTTGCAACTTGTTTGAGGGTGAGATGGGAGAAGCGTGTATGCGGTTTGCATCCCAGCACCTTGCGGACGAAGATTGGGAAGGTGCGTCGGTGCGGAAGCATGGCACGATGCAAAACTTCGCGGGGCAAGCGATGTCCCAACTCGCCGCCGGTGACGGTGCCATATTTGTGGCGACAAGCATTGAGTCGCCAAGATTCGTAGGCCCGATATTGCGCGGGTGTGGGGCGAAAACATCGGTTGTCACCGTTGGTGAGCACCCCGACGATTTCGGGGTTGGGTGGCGGGCGTTTGACCCGTCCCTGCTCGAAGCAGTTGCAGAAGACGTATGCCTGAAGTTTCATGGGTGTGAGTTTATCTGTTCAGCAATCTGGTGAACAGTCCCAAGCCCGTTGAGGGTGGGACAGCAAATGTCCATGCGAGTTTGGCAAACTCGCCCTGTGAACAACTCGGAATGGACGGCGGCGGGCGATGCGGTAGCGTGTCTGCTGCCGATGAGCGCCCGCAACAACCGCATTTTGCACATTGACGGAGATTCTTTCTTCGCCAGTTGCGAAATCGCGCTCGATCCCAAACTGGAAGGCCATCCGGTGTGGGTCGGTGGTGGCCGACGCGGGGACGGGATTGTGATTGCGGCCAACCGGCTGGCGAAAAAATATGGCATCAAGACGGGGACGGCTTGCTTCGAGGCCAAGCGGCTTTGTCCATCCGGGATTTTGTGCCGCCCGCATTATGACGCCTACCGCGAGTTGTCGCGCCAGATGTTTTTGATTCTGGAACAATACGCGCCAACACTTGTGCCGTATTCCATTGATGAGGGCTTTCTGGATTTTTCGACGATGGATTCCCATGTCTGGCGCAATACGACGCCGACGGATTATGTTCAAGGCATCCGCAAACGAATTTTGAAAGAAGTCCGCCTGCCGGTCACGGCGGGATTGGCAAACTCGGCCAAGCTCGCCAAGCTGGCGACCGACGCCGCGAAAGGTGTCGGGTTTATCGAAGTGCCTGCCGGTCGGGAAAAAGATTTTCTGAATGACCGTCCGGTGCAGGAATTGTCCGGTATCGCCAAAAACCGGCAACGCTCGCTGGCGGCACTCGGCGCGCTGACATTCGGCCATGTGGCAAAATTGCCGTCCATGTTGCTCAAGCAAAAGTTCGGCATTTGGGGGCAACAGCTTTGGTTGTTTTCAAACGGGCAATGGAATGAACCGCTCGTGTTGGAAATCAAAGATCGGACGACGATTTCAAGCAGCACGACACTCCCCCAGGACGAACACGATTACGAGGCAGCGCTGACATTCATGTTGAGCGAGTCCACGCGGCTGACAGGCCAGTTGCGGCGGGAAAAAATGCAGGCGCGGGAATTCAGCGTTGCCGTGCGCTTCACGAATTTTACCGAAGTCGGCACGAGTCACCGTTTCAAGCATCCGCAATTTCTAAACTCCGTCATCAACGAAGTGATGGAGCAAATGTTTCGCGGCATCATGGCCGGCCAGCGGTTGCCGGTGCGACAGATTCGGATTGCGATGTTCAACCTTGAAAAACTCGACACGCACCCGACACTTTGGGGGCGGACGCATGAAGAACGCTGGGGCGCGGTGGATGACGTGGCGCAAAAGCTGAATGAGCAGCTTGGCAAAACCGCGCTGATGACCGGCGCGCAATTCGCCCTGCGGCACATTGACGAATCGCAGAAGCAGCCCAAGGCGAAATGTCCGTTCACGCCGCAGCGGGAAATGATTGCAAAATTGTGGGGCGCGAATGGCCCGGCAAAACCGGTTCAAGGCACGCTCTTTTGAGGTAGAGCCGGACGCCTCAATAACGTGATAATTAGTCTGACAATATGAAGACCCATGAAAATGAACTCGATGAAATGATTGATGTGGTAATCAAGCTGGTCTGGAACTACACAATTTTTTGCAAGCTGTTTGAAAAGAGGGATGATTACGCCGAGGCGAGACAATCTCATCCAGAGTTTTTTCTCACAATATCTGACTCGTTGCTGTGTAGTTTTTTCGTGGCCGCAGATTTGCTTTTCTGTGAAAAGGAGAAAGCAACGTCACTTCGCAATTTGATCAAAGATATTGAGGAGTCGAAGCCGGAGCTTGCAAGAAAGTTGAATGAGCAAATCCCCGCTGGCAAAGGTAGCATCATCGAAAAAATTGGAATTATGCGCAATCAAGTTTGCGCCCACCGTTGGGAAGCAAAAACTCCACAGGAGGTATTTGCCGAAGCAGCCGTTCGACTCAATATGATGAAGGAGATAGCCGATCTTGCGCGGCTCATTATTTACGAGTTGGCCGAAGAAGCTGGCGGCAGCAGGAAAGAAAATCTGGAAAATCAACAGTTTAGCAATTCTCGGTTGCAGTGCGTAGCTGCTGATGCGGGTCTAGTCTTGCGCGCATTTGTGGAAACCCATTGACACTTGCCTGCGGCATGAAAACAACTAGCCTGCCGACATGAAAGCGAATCGGTTGATTTGTGCGTTTTTATTTATGATCTTGGGCGTAGCCACTGCTCAACAAACCAAAATTATGTCCAATGTCACAAACAACGAGACGTTTGAAGCATTAAAAACCAAAGCAGAAAATGGGGATGCCGTTGCCCAATACAATTTGGGCTACTGCTACGCCAAAGGGCAATATGTGGCGAAGGATGGAGCGGAGGCGGTGAAGTGGTATCGCAAAGCTGCTGAACAAAACTTCGCCGAGGCGCAATCCGATCTTGGCAACTGTTACGACAAGGGATTTGGCGTAACGCAGGATTATGTGGAAGCGGTAAAGTGGTATCGCATGGCTGCCGAGCAGAATGACGCCATAGCTCAATTGAATCTGGCTATTTGCTACGAAAAGGGGCAAGGCGTGGTTGTGGATTTTGCGGAAGTGGTGAAATGGTATCGCAAAGCTGCCGAGCAGAATCTTGCCCAAGCTCAATCCAATCTGGGTGTCAGCTACGAAAAAGGTCAAGGCGTGATGCAGGATTCTGCGGAAGCTGTGAAGTGGTATCGCTTGGCCGCCGAGCAAAATTACGCCCCGGCCCAATTCAATCTTGCCGTCAGCTACGACAATGGCCGAGGCGTGGCACAGGATGAAGTCGAAGCGGCGAAGTGGTATCGCAAAGCCGCTAATCAGAATGACGCAGATTCTCAATACAATCTGGGCAACTGCTATTACGGTGGCCAAGGCGTGTCAAAGGATTATGCGGAGGCGGCAAAATGGTTTCGCAAAGCTGCCGAGCAGAATTACGCTTCGGCTCAATACAATTTGGGCACGGCCTACGCCAATGGTCAGGGAGTGGCGATGGATTTAGTAGTAGCTCACAAGTGGTGGCTGTTGGCCGCAGCGCAAGGCAATGAGAATGCAAAGAGGAACTTGCCCCATCTCGAACATGACATGAATAGGGAGCAAATTGCTGAAAGCCAAAAACTGGCGCGCGAGTTCAAGCCGCAAAAAAGACAAGAATCAGGCGGGTCAGTTTCCCATTGAAGTTTTATTGTTTCGAGACAAACGGCCATGTGCGGACGATACACGGCGGCAAAAGATTTTACCGAGTTGATCAAACTCGTTGGCGTCATCATGGCGCGCGTGCCAATCTTTGGGCCGCGCTATAACATCGCGCCGACGCAGCTTGCCCCGGTGATTTACCACGAACGCCATCAGCCAGCGATGAAGCTCATGCGCTGGGGATTGATTCCATCATGGGCGAAAGACGAAAGTGTCGGGAACGCCCACATCAATGCGCGGTCGGAAACGCTGCCCGGTCGCAATGCGTTTCGCGAGGCGTTCAAGCACCGGCGCTGCCTGATTCCCGCCGACAGTTTTTATGAGTGGCAGGAACGCGAGGGCAAACGGCAGCCGTTCCGCGTGATGCTGAAAAGCGGCGAGCCGTTTTGTTTCGCCGGCTTGTGGGAACGCTGGATCAAACCGCCGTCGCGGGACCATGTCGAAACCGACTTGGACGAAGCCCCGCCGAGCGAAACGATTGAATCATTTACCATCATCACGCAGGCGGCGAACGAGGCGATTGCGCCGCTGCACGACCGGATGCCGGTCATCATCGCGCAAAGTCATTTCGGCTGGTGGTTGAAAGACGACGACCCGCGCAGCGAGTCGCACAAAATGGCGCTGGAGCGAGCGCCGGATGATGCGTTGAAAATTTACCCCGTCAGCGACCTGGTGAACAGCCCGAAAACGGATGATCCGCGCTGCATCGAGCCGGTGCGGATTGACAGGGGCTTTTTCGAGCGGCAATGGTGGGGAAATGGATAACACGCTTACAATAGAGATTGTCTGCAATCAAAATTAAATGGTGCTAAATCCCCAAGCCGTCCAGTTGGCGGCATTTTTGTCAAAATGTGATGCGGGAAGTGCTACGACGAGAAGATGGCGCGCACGAGTCATGGCGACATAAGCCAACCGCCTGTCTTCGGAATTTTCTCCATTCACAACAGATTCAACAACTGAATTCCAGAATTTTGGGCTTCCTAAAACCAAAGTTGCGTCGATGCTCTCACCTTTTACTTGATGAATAGTTTCCTGGCGGATCAGAGGAAAGAGCGCTTCAGCTTCCAACATTGGAAGATTTAATTGGTTTTCATCAAGTCCCGTTTTTTTAATTATTTGATTTAGATTTTTGCCGTTATTTATTCCAAGCTTGGCGATTAACGCCAAAAGATTTTTGCGTAGCCGAGAAATCCATTCGCTACCGCTTAAGCTAACAGGTGGAAGACCTGTTTGAGATTTCGTAAATCGCCATATTTCCAATTTCATGCTTCTTGCTTCAAGAGATTCGGGGAATTGCTCAATTTTCTCCCAGAGTGCGTCGTTACCCTCCAAAGAACGAACGAATTCCTCTACAATTTGGCAGGCTTTTTTATAGTCCTTTTGAAAGTCACGAAAAAAAGCTGCCTGTGCCAGGCCTTTTGTCATGCCCTTTAGACTTGTGTAATTGACCTCTCCCCGGATGGATTCAAGTTGCTGGTGAGCCCTGCAAATGATTGCACTAGATGACTGGTTAATTTCAGCCCTTTCGAGAGCTTTCTGAAACTCCGAGACACTGTGAGCAAATCGGTCACCTTTGTCCCTGATAATATATGGCCTGTGATACTCATTTTTGCCTTCGCCGCACCCAACAAAATCTTTATTTCCACCGATATTTTTAACTGCGGCTGCAATATGGTTGTTACATCGGAAGGATTGATTAAGGGGCTTCTCTGGAATCTTCCATTTATCTTTGAGCGCAGGTAATGAAGTAGAATCCGCCATGCTGAATTCATAAATGCACTGGTCGGGGTCGCCAATCAGCGTTATTTTACTGCCTCTTTCCCGGAGAAAATTCATCAAAATCAGCAGCCATACGTTTGTATCCTGGGCTTCATCAATTACGATTTCTGGAAATCGTTTGGCGATTCTTTCAGCGATGTGAGGTCGGTCGAACAATAGGCGGCAAGCCCAATGAACTCGTTGCGCGTGCGTATAAAAGCCGAGCTTCATCAACTCCTGAACCGGACTGCGGCCTGAATCAAGTTTTTTTCCGCCATAAGTTCTGGACGTTTTGAATGCCAATTTGTTGTTTTCCGGGTATGGAACAATCTCCCATGCTGGAACTGGTGTTTTACGTCCGCCAGCAAACTCTATCCAAGCCATGAGTTTTTTATTGTTCCAATCTCCAGGACGCGGTGCGATTAAAAGCTTTGGCCGTTTTTTTAGTCCAACTGTTAGATGTCCAAAGGGCGTGAGGATATATCGCTCAACAAATGAATCAAATGTGCCAACAAAGTTGGGATCGGATAAAAGTTCACGCCGGCCAACTTTTATTGTTGCGTCTTGAAATTCCCGGATGGCGGTATTGGTAAATGAAAGAAGGGCAAGTCCTCCTGCGGTGTAGGGCCATTTTGCTCCCCGCCAGATGAAACGCCGACATGAGGTCCAAGTCTTTCCGCTGCCCGGCGCTGCTCGGAGCAAAAACTCAAGTTCTTCAGCAAAGATTGCGTCCTTTTGCTGTTCAGTTGGCTTCTGCGACAGGATTTGCTCCCGCAGGATTTCCAGCTTGCTCATGGTTTTCTTCGGGTTCAATTACTTCGAGAAATCGAAGCGTTTCCAGTATGTATTCAGGGATTGCATCTGCCTGAAGATTTGATCCAGCCAACATTGCTGCCAACTCCTGTGCAAATTGGCCTTTGGAAGTTTTGCTTTCAAGAAACTTAGCCAGAAAGGCATTGGCCTTTTCATCAATAGTGTTTAGCGCGGCGACTGAAACCTTAAGCTGCGCCCCGAGATTTGGGCGGAGAATCTCGAAAGCATCAAGCATGAGTGAAAGAATTGGTGAAGAACGAGCGAGTTCGTGTTCAAATGTAATTTCTGAATACTCGACATGCAGATTAGGGATTTCGGCCTCCTTGCTTTTCAGCCCAACGGCTGTGGCGGATGGCGGACTGCCTATGTTCTCGGCATCCCCATCTGTTAAGATTGCAACCGGGCAAATCAGGCGGTTTTCACCAAACAATGGCAAGAACGCATTGAAGTTCAATCCATCTGCGTTAAGAACTGTTACCGCAGATTCTTTAAGACTTCCTCCCGCGATTTTTGCTAAAACTGGAAGAAGCAACGCTTCGGCAATTCCCTCAACCATCAGAATTCGGCGTGCAAAAAACAACTCCCCACGAGTTGCATCCAGAAACCTCTGAAGTTTTTTCTTTAGCTCCTCATCCATTTCAATGGAGCAAACCGATACAGCGCTGACTTTCCCGTTGCATTCGTGAACCGAAACTATGGAGTCCACTGGTGCTTGGCTCGCTAAAATTGGAGAGTGGCTGCTTGCGATAACCTGAACTTGATTACCACCTTCCGCTGAAGCAACTTTTTGAAAATGTTGGAGAAGAAGCACCTGAAGTTGGGGATGGAGGTGAGCTTCGGGTTCCTCGACGAGAATCGAACGAAACGAAAATTGGGAACTTAACCGCAGTGTTCCGAGCGTCGCTGATGCAAAAATTAAATTATTATAGCCAAGACCGTTTAGTGCGAATGGTAGCCCTTCGACTTCCGGCTGAAGTCCTGCGATTATCCGGTAGAACGTCGGGTCGCTGAATATCAGTTCTGTGTTTTGTGCAAGTTCAGCGCCTGCAATAGCGGACATCTGCGCGTTAAGATCGTTTGTAGCGTCCTCGACTGGCTTTAGCGCTCGAATTTTCTCATTGGCCTCTTTTGCGATTGTTTCAAAATCACCGTGTTGAGCCTCTTTGGTAAGACAGTCTATCAGGCGAGCAATTTGAGAATGACGGCCTGGGCGCAGGCCGGTTTCCGGGTCACGGAGAGGCTGGAGGTAAATAGAAGCAATTCTGTCAAAAAGATTTGACGGCAAGTTGCCTCCCTCCGTTTCACCGCCCCAAAATTTAATGTTTGGTCTTCGGGTGGACTTGTTAAATTCGGCACGGGCATTTAGTCGAATATCAAACTTCCCATCACCTATATCGACCAGACATTCTTGAAAATGCACTTCATCTTCTTCCTGTGGATCACTAAATGTGCAAGAAATTTCGATTGGTGCGAAGTCCGTGCCGGTTCTAAAGTCATCTTCATTGAGGCGTAGCGCATCAAAATCACGACTTGGTAGGAGCATCAAACGCAACGCATCAATGATGGCAGTTTTCCCAGCGTTATTCTCTCCAACGATTACAGCTAGTCCGCGAGGGAAGATGACTGTTAGGTCTTCGATTTTCCGAAAATTCCGTATTTTTAATTCGCGTAATCTCATAGACACGATGGCTATTCTTTCTCGAAACCGTGGCTGGTGAATTTAAGAGTGCGGCTGTTTTCCGTGACGGTTCGCACCAGTTGGTCAGACGCACCTTGCGGAAGTTTAGCTTCAATCTCGATGGTGACGGTCACTTCCGCGCCAACTTGACTGACGAGATGTGACAACACCTCGTCAGCGATGCGGCTGGCGTCACGTCCGGCGCGGGTTGGATCCAAGTTCGCCGTGCCGTGGAATCGTTTTAGCTTTGCTTCGGGCTTTGCCGGTGGCGGCGGAACATCTTTATCTCCGGGTTTGGGCGGAATTGGACCTGGGCCAGGTGGCACAGCTTTGGTCTCTGCTTCCATTTGACGGCGCGCGACATCGGGCTTTACCAGCAATCCGGTGCTGTCGGTCGTGATTGTTACCGTCTGACCAGCGCGAAGGCCGCGATAGCGTTTTGCACCTTCATCGTAGCTTTCGGCGTAGGCGAACGTATCTGACGACCAGGTTAAAAATCCTACCCCGTCGTGAATTGCACAGGTCAGGACTTCCGAATTTGTAAGGCGGGGTAAATAAAGATAGCGGGCGAAATCATCCACAAGCTGGCGGACTGGCACATGATCGCCGCGCCAGAGCGGAACATCATCGAGATGCTTGCGCAAAATGGTTGAACCGAGGGACGTAATCAGCAATTCATCGCTGCGGAGTTTTTTGCTGGCTCGCACCGCAAGGGCGTCACTGCCGGAAATTCTGGTGGCCTGCCACTGAATCGGGGCTTGCGGGTTGGTCTGCTCCGGCACGAGCAGCCATTGGTAGGCTTCCGGCAAACGTGCAATCACGGCTCCTTCCGCTGCTTGCTTCTGCGTTTCGGCCTGTTTCGACTGAAAAGGAGAAAGGTTGAGCGATTCGCCTTCCGTCAAAATGGATGCCCAAGCGAGATATTTGCGCAAAGCTTCGTCGAGGTCTTGCAAGCGAACTTTGTCGGCTGCAAGAAATACCAGTGTGTTACGAAAGAGTCGCGGTGTGTTGCCACGCGATTCGAGAATCGCTTTGGCGGCTGCTTCGGCGGCATTCCCTGCCTCTTTGGTGTAAGCATGTTCGGCAGACAACACGACGAGTCGCGCGTCGAGGTCATCAGGAACATCCGCTCCCGAACGTGGCATCGGATGAATCCGGTTGAAGTCACCCATTCTGCGTAAATCATCGCGCAAGCGTTTGTCCAATTCCTGCATGACCTTATCCGGGTCGCGCTTCAATTGCTCGGCCCGGTCTTCGGCCAGCTTGGTCACTGTGGCCTGCGTGTCATACCAGAAACGATTTCCGTCTTGATAGAGATAGGTGGCGGCTGCCGCCAGCCGACGCAAGCCGTCGCCAAAGACGGCGGGTGACTCGCCGGGCATGACGCAACCAAGTTTCACATGGCGGTCTTCAATCCCCCGGTGGGCGACGCCCGCGCTGGGGGCCGAGCCCAAGTAAATTGTGCGCGCCACGCGGCGCGTGGCAGACACTTTGCCAAGATTCGGCTGCTCGCCATCAATCCGCACCGGCAGCGAGTTGGGGCCGTCCACGTCCTTTTCGATGATCGGAGACCAATTGTCCGAGAGATAGCGCGTCAATTCAGACTGCACGCGCGGGTCATCAATGGGAATCATCGAGGGCAAAATCATCGGGCTGCGGTCGCCTTTTTCCCAAAGCGTGTGAATCACCGAAGCCATGAGGCGCAAGACACCGCGTGTGCGCTGGAATTTTACCAGTGTGCTCCACGCGCCGTAAAGCTGGTCGAAGATTTCCGGGTGAATGGGATACGCTGCCCGCATACGCTTTTCATAGTCCCCGCCCCGACACTCCGGCGGAAATTCCGCGCTCTGCGAATGGTAAAGTTCCGAAAAAGCCTGCGCGGTAACGTCGCGATTTTTGAACTGGTCGCCGGCAATCGGCTCGAATAACCGCCGCCGCACAATTTCAAAACCCTCCTCGGCGGTCGCCGGACGCCAAGATGATTCAACGCGGCCAACGACATTGCGCAAACGGTTCAATGCTTCACGTCCGCGCACGCCGCCGACTTCCACATCGTCGGCTTGCGTGTGTGGCGAACCTGCGGTGTCGGAAGCTGGCAGTGAAATCACCAAAAGACAATTGCCCGCAAGCTTCGCCGATTCGGTCAACACCTGGGCGAATGAAAATTGCGTCTCGAAACCGCCCGCTGGCAGATCACTCTGATCGTGTAGCTGACGGGCATAGGCAACCCACTCGTCGATGAGGATGAGGCATGGCCCATATTCCTTGAACAACTCGCGCATGATGTCACCGGGACTGGTGGCCTGTTCGTCATCCGCTTTGATGCGCGCGAAAGCTTTCTTGCCGCCGAGTTGATAAGCCATCTCTCCCCACAATGTTCGCACGACGGTTCCATCCGGTTTCTTCACCGGGTTGCCGGGTGAAATCTTGTTTCCGACAAGCACAACGCGGTTGGCTTTGGGGAGATTTTTTACACCAGCCTTGGCCATGACTTCATCAACGCCGGGAAGATCACCGGGAGCCACGCCGGAAAAAAGATGGTAAAGCGCAAGCATGGAGTGCGTCTTGCCTCCGCCGAAATTGGTTTGAAGCTGCACGACCGGGTCGCCGCCGGTGCCGGAAAGACGCTGCACGCCATTCACCAGCATTTGCTTTAGGCTTTCGGTGAGAAACGTGCGGCGAAAAAATTCCGATGGTTTGCGGTATTCATCCGAACCTTCGCCAAGATGCACTTGCCACAAATCAGCGGCGAACTCGGCCTGCTGGTAGCGGCCGCTGGCGACATCGGCGTGCGGTGTTACGACTTCGCGCCACGGTTTCAGCGCGCCGGTCGCTGCCGCCTCTACCAGTGATCCGCCCACTTTGCGCTTTTCGCCGCGCACTTGTTCGTCATAAATCTGCCGGCGCAACTCCAGCTTCATGGTTCGCACGGCTTCCGATTGCGGAGAGGAAATGGCGGCCAACAATCGTTCGGACGAATCCAAAGCGCGGTCAGCATCATCACTAGAGAAATTTTCCTGATGCGCCCAACGGTCGCGGATGGTGCGCAATTCGGAAATCAATGAGCGTTCGGCATAGCCAAGAGTCTGACCAAATACTTCATTCCATGCTTCCCACATTAACCGCAGTAGCGCGGCGGCATCCCATTCCTTCATGGGTTTGTTGCTGCGCAAACGGTCGGTGCCGAGCATCCGTTGCGCTTCGCTTGTGGCTTTCGCGCCGTATTTGTTCTGCAATTCCCGCTGAATGAAATCGGCGAGACCTTCCCGCAGTAATTCCAGCGCCTTGCCGACACGTTGCTGATTGGTAAGTGCCATAAATAATTATTCGTTTTCCTTGAACATGGTGTCCTGCTTTTCGGCGGCTTTGGGCTTTCCGCCTTGCTGCGCGAGTCGGATCAACTCCGGCCAACTTTGAACGAGGCCGTTGTAAGCCAACGCATCGGTCGCGCGTTTCTTGCGCTCACAGAGCGTGTAAAGTCGGTAGGCCAATTCGCGGGCTGCTTCGGCTTTATTACCGAGTTTGGCGACAAGTTCCGATGCAGCGCTTTCACCGCCGCTGCCGAGCACCCGGATAAGGTGATGGACAGTTTCCCAATTTGTGAGACGGTCGTCGGTGTCAGGATCCCAATCTTCGGGTAACTCATCGGGCTTTAACAGGCGAACCTTGCCATGTCCCTGTTTTAGAATGCCCGCATCGTCTAAACCTTGCACGCTGGTGTTCTTGGCTTTTGTGAGTATCTCGGCTACCCCAAACTCGCCTTCGGTAAAGCCGAATTGCTCGAACCAAGCCAAAGCCCAACGACTGTCGGCGTCAAAATCCCCTTCTTGTTCGGCAAGAGCTTCGTCGAGAACTTCGTTTATTAAGGCCAATGCTTCTCGCACCGCCATTGGGTTACCTTGTGCATCAAGCACCCTGGCATAACGCGTAAACACCCCCATTCCCGGCCCGATGGATGCCTGCGCAAGATCCACCGGCGCTATATTTCCGGCTTGTAAATGTCGCAATGATTCAGGCAACTCTTGTTTTAGTTTGGCTACAAATTCACGCCGCGTGGCTGTGGCCGCATCAACCGGGCGCGGACGACAAACCAGAATAATACTGGACGCAAGTGCGTTGGTTCCCGACGCAATCATTCGTCCGGCACCTTCTGTGCGCAAAGGCCATGTTCCAGATATTGCAAAACCCGCAGTCATTACCGCTTCTAGGAATGTCTGCCAGCCTGTGCTCGCCGTCCCATCTTCTCCCTCGTCCTCTGATTGCTTGAAGGCATAATATATGGTTACTGGGAGCGCGGGGTTCGACTGTTCTCGCAGACGTTCCATAGCGTGTGTCATCCCTTTTAGGAAAAAGGCTTCTGCTTTTTCCTTGCCGCCATGTCGGTAGGGAGTTGCGACCAACTCTTCGGCTTTAGGCACCGCCAGAGTAGCAAAGAGTTCCGGAAAAATTGGCTTCAAAGAGCGTCGAAGCCAGAGATAAAAGAAGTCCGAAAGATCAGCATAACAAATGTTGTCGTAATAAGGAGGGTCTGTGCTTATTACGAATGCTGCATTTCCTCCGATTCCCGTTTGTGCGTCACATTGCATTGCGTGCCCGGTTGAGGCTGGTGTCGCAAAATCGAGATAATTTGCAACCGCTTTTGAACACGTTCCGATGTCGCCGCTCGACTTTGCGAGCGGATTTCCTTCGGCAAAGTCCCAAGTCATGGCTAGGGCTTGGCGAGGCATACAATCTCGTAGCGCATTGTCTTTTGGTAGCCAAGACGTAAGGCTAGAACCGTAATAGACCATGCGATCAACTACACAGGCCAGATATACAGCGATTGCCTCGGCGTAGGCCGATGCGCCAACGCCTCCATCTCGCAATGGTTTGCTGTCATCCTTAACGTCGGCGTCTAAAGCGTCTTGGCGGATTCGTTGTATCGCCTCTATCACGAGGTCAGAGAAAGTCGTTAGCCCCACAAGTTGACGAGGCATAAAAAGGTCACCGTAAGTCGCTAGACCATATTGAACGGTCCAGAAATTGCGCGGGTCATTCGGCAGTGATTGATCTGGCTTCCATTCCGGCTTGACCTTCAGCGGAGTTTTTTCTTGTTCCGGCGTGGGCGACAAATACACACGTCCGCGTTCGCCTTCGGCCACAATCGCCATGAGCCGCGCGCCCATTCGCCCGGCCATACCTTCACTCTTGATGTGGTCGCCCGCGATCGGCGTGCCCGACATCACACAACGAAAATTTGCACCGCGTGCGAGCTTGGTGCCTGCCAATACCGCATCTGAATCCTTCGGCTTGCCCACCTTCACAACGAAACGATAATCACCACCCTCAATAACAGGCTCAACGTATGCTTCCTTTCCCGGCTTCGACGAAAGTAAGAAGGATGCAGCAAGCGGCACTTCTACGTTATTGAATGCTGGATTCGGACTTTTGACCGTGCGCACCCATATCCAAGCTACCACGGTGAGTTTCTCTCCAGCCAAATTTTTCAAATCCGGTCGGTCTGCAATTATCTTGGCTGTGACTTCAATCTTTGGATATAGATGGCCGATCCGTTTCTCAGCTTCCTCACGCATCCATTGGGCGTAGTAACGCACGTCTTCGGCTAATCCTGCCGCTCCCCTCCATTGAGTGAGTGCTTGCTCCTGTTTGCTATTTTTTCGCCATTCTGGATTCACCGGTGGTTTGCCGGCGAACATCGGCGGAATCTCAATCATCGCCTTGTTAATCAGCACCGCGACGGGGTTAAGATCACTGGCGTAGCTGTCCAAGCCAAGCCACTGTGCCGACAATGGCAAGCTCCCACTGCCTGCGAAAGGATCCCAAAAACAAGGCAGTTTTTGTCGGCTAAACAATTCTTTTGCCCTCGGATGATCTACATTCTCCGCACAAGTCCGCCGCCAGCTTTGCCAAATTTCATCTCGCGCCGCTTGGAGCACTTTCTCGTCGTTTGTATTATCCCACTGCACGAGGTCTTCGATAATCTTGAAAAGACGTTGCCGTTCTCTTTCCTGCTTTTTCTGGGTCGGGAAAAGATCGGGACATGAAGACGGATCATCTACCATTTGCGCGAAAATGACCGCTCTTGCCGCAGCGAGTGGGCGTTGCGCCCACCATTTGTGGAAAGAGGTAGGCCATCCTTTGGGTGCCTTCTGTTTCCGACGAAGCGCCTCGGTGTTGATCGCTTGAAGTGGGAGGGCAACTTCGATGAGTTTTTTGCGAAATTTGACGGTCATGTTTTGATAAATTCGGGGAATTGTGTGAGTGCGGCCTCGATGCGGCCTTTGACTTCAGGTGTTACGACTTCAATGTTGCCCGTGTTTTGGCCGAACCTCTGCAATACGCCTTCGCCATAAGTGATGAGTTTGGCGAGTTGAGGTTTCATCGAACCTTGCAAAAACGAGACGCCCTCGGCGAGTTCCTGTCGCATATTGATAAACAGAGACGGGCCATGTTGGATAGCATACTCGGTCAATTTGTCGAGCATCCGGCGTTTGATGCCCGTGCCGCCTGGATCGGCAGCGGCCTCCGCGTAGCCAGGTTGCATGAAGGTGGCGGCAGTTTCCACCATGCCGTTGCTCAATGACTGTCGGGTGCGCTGAATTTGGGCGGTGAGGTCAGCCCCAACTTGTGCGGATTGCAGGGTAAAACTTTCGCCCGCAGTGCGCAAACTGGCTTCGAGACTTTCACGGATGCCGGGGGGCTGATGCTGTATCATGTCCATCGCGCCCTTGATGCGCTCGGCCGTCTTGTGTAGCTCCGCCTGCGTGCCTTTGCTGACATCGTTAATCAACGCGGACAGATGCACGCCGAAAAATTCCTCCCAAACAAATGGAATCTGGTCGAGATAGGCACGGGCAACATCACGACTGAAATTAAACTCACGTCCCGTCGAACTGCTATACCATTCGCCGCCACGTTTCACAGCCGCCTGAAGAGAGCGCCAATGGATGCCTTCCCATGATCGGAAGACGGCATTCAATGCGTTGGCGGCTCGGCTTTCCAACTCTTTTAACTTTTGGTCAAAGCCGGAACAGCGTTCGGCTAGTGAAGTCTCACTACGGATGTGCAATTCTCGAATGCCTTCCTGACCATCGGCCACGGCCTGCGCGCCGACTTTGGATAACAATTCCCATTCCTGACGTGCCGCCGTGCTATCCAGTTCCACGCTGCGAATCTGGTTCAAAAAAAAACTGTGAACCTGTTCGTGCAGCAATTTCAACCGCCGGTAGGACGCCTCAATCTGTGTGCGATAACTTTGCTCCTGCGTGATTGTGTTTAGATGGGCGATGAGTTGGGGAATATGGCTTTCTTCCGGTGAAAGTTCCATACCGCGATACAACGGCATCCGGTCGGTAGCGTGAAGATAAGCGTTCGTGGATACGGGGAAAACAGGAATGGCTTGAACACGCCGAAAAAAATCCTCCCGCACGGAGGCATGTTCCGCCCTGGACGCGATGTCCTGCGCAATCTCCAAGAGATTTTTTTGAACGTGATGCCTAATTTCCTTGCGACGAAATTTCAGCGGCTTGCTGTGGTCGCCATCAAAATCGTCGGGGTCAACGCCCATCTGCTCCAGAATTGCCCCCAAGTTTATGTCGTCAATGCGTGTGGTGATGACGGAAAAGGCATCGAGGCGGCCTTCCATGTATAATTTGTAGAGAAGGGAGTTGTCGCGAAGTAGCTGGGTAAAAACGCGGTCAATTCCGGTCTGGCTATTGCAAATCAGCCATAAATAGCGAGCATCATTTAGGTAGCGTTTAGTGACCTGTTCGCGGGCGAGATTGGGGTCATTCAGGCCGGGCAAATCCACCAGCACAACGCCATTGGCAAGCACGGGGAAGTTTCCGTAGATGCGAACGCGGCTGATGAGCGGCCAAAACTGTCCGTCGTCGTGCTGTTCACGGCCAACGAGAAAGCGGCGAACATTGTTTTTCAATGTCCGTGCATTTTCCTCAACGATGATTATGGGTTCGCCTGACGACATGGCAGAGGCGATGTTGGCCGGGAGATTCAACGTGGCGTGCTCAATAAATGGGGTCAGGTCTTCAGGTGGCTCCTGCCGATAAACTGAAGTGAATTTTTCGTGAGCCGCTTTATGTTCGGTTTCCCATTCTTTGCGGTCTTCTTCAGTGTCATCTTCAGACGGTTTGGCGTTCATGGCAGCCTGCATGAAGCGCAATTCAGCCTTCCAATCCTTGATGGAAATGAAATCAATTTCGGCACGAAATTCCGGCGACAGATGGTGATGAATGGACGTGATAACACAGGTGCAGGCACCCACTGCACCGCCGACGGCGAGAATGTTTTCGCCAAGCATCGCATTGATGAGCGATGACTTGCCCTGTTGCGACGGGCCGAGAAAAGCGATGGGCAATTCAGGCTTTTTTTCGAGCAAACTTTCGGCAACGACCAATTCCTGATGCCAGCTTTTGAGCAGCGCGTCGTGGTCGGACGTGAGGCACGGCGTTCCGTGCTGGTCGAGCCAGTCGCGAAACTCGGCGATAAAAATTTGCAGGTCTTCGGGCTTCATGCGGGAGCCTCCGCCTTAGAAATCAATTCGGCCAGATTATAGTTCACGCTGGTCACGCCAAAGTCAGGTTCGCGGCGAAAAGGCTGGCGGACATAATGCACGCGATGATTTTCGCCATCAAGAAACTCGACAATGGCGAGAATGAAATCCTCTGGCTTGTTGAGCGAATAAAGAATTTCGTTCTTGGTGACGGTGATTGTATCCGCGCTAGAAACGCGGCCTTTGACTTCGATGAAGCGGAGTTTGCCCTTCTCCAAGCCTTCGCGGAGATTCCGGCTTTCTATGTCGTAGCCGAGTTTTTCCAACTCCCTGTCAATTGGCTCAAATCCGAGCGAACGCTCCACGTCCATAACGATGGCGCGTGCGCGGGCGGCACTGGCCTGTGTGTCAGTCGGGGTGGCCGCTTCCGCCGTTGCCTGTCCGTTCATGGCCAAAAGCATTCCTGCTGGAACGACGACAAGTCCACCCGTGACCACTGGCGGCAGAGCGGAAATCTGCGCCTCGCGGTCCAGTTCCGCTAGGCGTTTTTCAAGGCGGGCCTGCAAATCGTCAGCACGCTTGCGAGCTTCCCCGGAATTGAGCCGCGCGCCTGCCCGTCCGTTTTGTTCCTGAATTTTGAGTTGTTCCGCGCGGTGATCCCAATAGGTGATTTCCTTGGTCAACCGGTCTTTGACGGCAACACGAGTTTTTTCAATCCACGCCAAACGGCGGTCGCGGACCTCCTTAATGTGCTCTGGCACCACGCTGGCGATGGCGTGACCTTGGGCTTTCTGCTCCAATCTTCGCGTAATCCAAGCTGATTCCGGCCTTGCCAGGATGGCGGCAACGTCCGGCTCGCCGGTTTTTAGCGGGCGAAAATCCAGATAAGGTGCGTAGTGGAGATGACGCGATTCGCCCGCAGCATTCATCTCGACATAGAGCGTGCGCCGAGAAATGGTGCGGCGTTCTCCCGAAGGAAGCACGCTGGCGTCCTGAATTGCGTGCTCAAGGAAAAAAAGAACGCGCGGGCTGGTGCCGGAGTCGCGCTCGTCAACGAGCACGGTTCCGCGTTTGAGCAGATTGCGATGCCGTTCAAGCGTCAAATCAAGGACAGCGTCGAGCAGCGGGTGGCCGGGGCAAACGAAGGCAGCCAAAGGCTGGCCGGCGGGAGCGATGAGGTCTTTCTCGAATGCAATACGCTCATAACGAGCCAGCACAGGTTCGGCGGAACCAATCTGCCGGTCACGATTTCGCACTGGCGCGGGGACATGGCTTACCTCGTAACGGCGGGGTTCGCGTTGACGGGCAGTGCCGGTCAGCCTCTTGAACGCTTCCATGAAAAAAGATTCGATGTAGTGCGGTTGGAGGCGTCGGGCGTCGGCACGTTCCATGTCTTCGCGCACCCTTGCGACTTTGCTGGCATCCATCGCATCATGCGCCAGCGCCCGTTCTTCCAGCAAATCCTGCAACTGCGAACGGTTGACTCCATTTTCAATGGCACGCGTCAGCCGGGCGCGGACATCTGGCAGGTCTCCGTAACGAATCGCTTCCACCAGCAATTCGCGCAGGGATTTACCCTCGAATTGCAATTTGCCCAAGACATCAAAAACCTGTCCACCAAGCGCCTTCCGCGCTTCTTCCAATTTATCGAGCAGGCGGCGATATACATCGCCCTCGCGGGTTTCAGCGGCGACGAGATTCCAAAGATGGCAGACTTCTGTTTGACCGATACGGTGGATGCGCCCGAATCGCTGCTCAAGGCGATTGGGATTCCACGGTAAATCGTAATTCACCATCAGATGGGCGCGTTGAAGGTTGATGCCTTCACCGGCTGCATCGGTAGCCAGCAGCACTTGCACTTCTGGGTCGTGGAGGAAACTTTCCTGCGCCTTGCGCCGCTCTTCGCGGCCCAAGCCGCCGTGAATCATGACAATGGCGGTTTGGCGTCCCAAAAGGGAACCAATTTTCTGATTAAGATAATTGAGCGTGTCACGGTGCTCAGTAAAGAGAACGAGTTTCTGGCGCGGGGATGGCTTGGGTGGTGGCAATGGGCCAGCACCATACGGCACCGGGTCTTCGGCCAGACGATCACCCAAAGCCGCCGGGGTGAAAATTTCGCCGAGTAAATGGCCAAGTTCGCGCCATTTGGTATCCTGCCCACTGCGACGGACATCGGCGGCGAGTGTTTCCAATCGGGTGAGCGTGGCGATTTCAGCCCGGAGTTCCGCGATGGTGCTGGCGGCGGTAGCTTGGTCGAGAATTTCCTCCTCGGCCTGCTCGATTTCGTTTTCCGGTGCTTCCTCCAAATCTTCAACGTCGTCGTCATCCAACTGCGGGCCATTGGCAATCTGGGGAGGCGTGACCGCCCCACGTTGCATCAATTCCACCTCGCGTATCCGCTTCTCCAAACGCTCTCGCCGACGGCGCAAGGATTGGAAAATGGCTTCTGGCGACGAAGCAAGACGACGCTGGAGGATGGTGAGTGCGAAGCCGACTGTCCCGGCGCGTTTATCGTTTTGGAGAGCCTCCGCACGGTTGAATTCCTGGCGGACGTAATCGGTGACTTCTTTGTAGAGTCGAGCTTCGGCATCCGAAAGTTTGTATGGAACGGTGTAGGCAATGCGTTCGGGAAAAAGTGGCCGACCATCAAATTTGAGCAGTTTTTCCTTCACCATGCGACGCATCAGGTCGGAAACCTCGACTTGATGAACACCATCCCGAAACTTGCCCTCGAAACGGTCGCCATCCAAGAGCGCCAAAAAGAGTTGAAAATCTTCCTCTTTGCCGTTGTGCGGCGTTGCGGTCATAAGCAGGAAATGGCGTGTGAGACCAGAAAGAAGCAGGCCAAGATTGTAGCGCTTGGTGCGCTTTACCTCGCCGTTGAAAAACGTCGCCGAAAGTTTGTGTGCTTCGTCACAAACGATTAAATCGTAGCGGCAATCCGGGGCGGCAAGTTTTTGCTGCACATCTTCGTTGCGTGAAAGTTTGTCGAGGCGAGCGATGCAAAGGTCATTTTCCAGAAACCAATTCCCGGTGCGGGCTGCTTCCAGTTTGTCGTTGGTGAGAATCTCGAACGGCAGATGAAAGCGCCGGTGTAATTCGTCCTGCCATTGTTCGACGAGGCTGCCGGGGCAAACAATCAGGCACCGGCGGACGTCGCCACGGGCCATGAGCTCCTTGATGAGCAGGCCGGCCATGATGGTCTTGCCTGCGCCGGGGTCATCGGCGAGCAGGAAACGAAGCGGTTGCCGGGGCAACATGGCTTCGTAAACGGCTGTGATCTGATGCGGCAAGGGATCCACCAGCGACGTGTGAACCGCAAGAACCGGATCGAACAGGTGCGCGAGGCGAATGCGATGCGCCTCGGAAACCAGCCGGAACAACGCGCCGTCGCCATCGAAGCTCCATGGGCGGCCGGAGTCCACGATTTCAATATTGGCCTCATCGTGGCGGTAGAGGACCACGTCGGCCACGCGGCCGGTGGGACCGCGATATACCATGGTAATGGC
>Ga0182016_10000757_pt1 | contig 40117 bp, 34 predicted proteins | sample 712S2MmetaG_FD_120491 | JGI IMG/M metagenome (GOLD analysis project Ga0182016, IMG submission 120491) | Permafrost microbial communities from Stordalen Mire, Sweden - 712S2M metaG | ecosystem: Environmental > Terrestrial > Soil > Wetlands > Permafrost | place: Sweden: Stordalen | collected...
CATGGGCGCTGCCTCGCTGGTTCCTCCACGCAACCCGCGCCTGGCGCCGCCACTTGTGAAGAGAGCGCCCAGTTTAAGAGATGCCTCCGTGTCGGGATGAGCCGGATCGAAGTTTTTGAAGTCATCCACGATGAAGCTTGCGAGATCGAGCTTATTCTGTTTGATTCCCATCACGATGCACTTGGCAAATTCATAGCCGCCGTAAGCCGTCGAATGGGTTCCATCCGCCAGAATCTTCGGAGCGTCGGCGCCGGCGGCTTCATATAGCGCAATGCTCATGTTGTAGAGATCGATGAGCGGGACATGCTCCTCGCCGGCAACTTCGCGCATCGCATCTGGATAGCCGTCATGGCCGTGCGTGGGCGCACCAGTGCCGCGAACGCCGCGATCCATCGGCGTAACCAGCAAGGGCGTGGCGCCACGCAGGCGAGCCTCCGCGATATAAACCTTCAAATAGGCTTTGTAAGTGGTCTCCGGTTCCACGTAAGTTTGAGGCCATTGCGCCTTTGAGTCGTTGTGCGCAAATTGTATGAAGAGATAATCCCCTTTCTTCATCTGGCTCAGAATCTTGTCTAGCCGCAGCGCATTGGCAAAGGACTTCAATGTCTCTCCGGACTGCGCGTGGTTCGATACGGCGACGCCGGGCTTGAAGAAACGGGAGAGCAACTGTCCCCAACTGACGTCGCCGCCGCCGTCCCGGTCAGTCACGGTAGAATCCCCCGCGATGAAAACCGTCGGAGCCGTGGGTGCCGATTGAATTTCGATGGAGCGCAGCGCCGCGTGCGGGCTGACGATTTCAACCGTCAGCTTGCCGTCCCAATCGCGCGTGTTGCTGCCGTCGAACTGGTCCAGGCTCACTTCTTCACGCCCGGTAGCATTCATAGGCAGCTTGGGCAGGTGCGGAGTGCGGACATTGGTAGTGAACGTGCGCTCGGCAACCTGCCCGGCGGGTACCTCAATGCGTTCAAGCATCAAGCGGCCCGACTCTGCTTTGACGGTGGTGGTCGTTGCGGCGGAAGAGTCGCCGAAACGAACGGTCACATTGTAGTTGCCCTCCGGCACTTTGGCTGAAAAGAGAAATGGCCGGTCGCTGGTTGTGGTGTTGCCTTTGTCGCCGGTGGTCACCTGCCCGCCGGGTTCGTAGCCATAGCCGGCATCGTCCGCATAAACGGCCATCGGCGTCACGCGGGTGTAGCCTGGCACAGCAGAGCCGGCGCTGAAATCGAACCTTAAATCCACGTTGGCGGGCTGAGGAGGCGCGGCCTGTGCAGCCGCCACGGGCGGCAGAGCAAGGCAAGCAAAGACAGTGGAGCAGACATGCAGGAGACGGTGCGAGGATTTCATGGGATGGATTTGCCCTCCGGAGCGACCGCAAACAGAGAACTACCGGTTGGAGTATGCGGGCTTATTAGCATTACGCAAGTTTACATTCTCAATGATATGACTGGAGATCGCATCTACCGCGCCCGCGGATGCGTACGATCATAGACCACAGTCAACTGCGCCGTCGTCAGTTGCGTATACCGCTGCGTGGTCGAGAGCCTTTCGTGGCCCAGCAACTCCTGGATGGCGCGCAGGTCCGCGCCTTCCTCAAGCAAATGGGTGCCAAAGGCGTGGCGCAGCGTGTGCGGATGCACCTCGGCGGAGAGGCCGCGCAGCACGGCAATCCTCTTGACGATGCGCCCCACGCTGCGCGTGGTCAGCCGCGCCTGACCGCCGGGTTTGCTCAAGCCGCGCAGTTGCAGGTTGAGAAAGAGCGCCGGCGTTGCAATTCCCTTCCCTTCGCCGGCCGCCGCCAACCGCGCCGACCGCTCCGCGAGATAGGCCCGCAGAGCCTGTGCCGCCGCATCGCCCAGCGGTACATAGCGTTGCTTCTGCCCCTTGCCGTGCACCAGAATCGCATCGTTGGCCCAGTGAATGTCTTCAAGATTCAACCCCGTCAACTCCGCATTGCGAATGCCGCAACCGTAAAGCAACTCGAGAATCGCCGTATCGCGCGCGGGCCAACTGGCCGCGTCTTCGCCCACCGAGTCCACTACGCGGTTCATCTCTTCAATGGAGGGCACGCGCGGCAGGTGCTTCGGCAGCCTCGGCGTAGCAACCAGCGCAGCCGCATTGAGTTCGAGATGCCCCGCGCGCGCCAGCCACTTGAACCAGCTGCGAATAGCCGCCAGCGCCCGCGCGGCAGAAGCTTTGGAAAGACCGCGAGCGTAGAGCGTCCCGAGATACGCGCGGATGTCCAGGTGCTCGATCTGTTCCACTGTTTGGTCGTGCCCATAACGCTCGGCGATGAAGGCCGCAAAGCCGTGCAGCTCGCGCCGATAGGCGCGCAGGGTATGCTCGGAAGCGCCGCGCTCATTGGTCAGCACGCTCAGATATTCCACCACGAGGGCGTCGAGCGAAGAGCGAACTGCGGGAACGCCCGCCGTGCTCATGCCGTCTCCAGCTTGGGAAGTTTCACAGGTTGAGCGCGTGGAACAAGATGCAGCCCTTTGCGCGGTGCGGGCTGTGTCCCTACTTCTTGTTCATGCCGCCGCCCGCGCGGATGATGCTCGCGATGTACGGCCTTGAGCCGGCCCAACGCCAGATGGGTGTAGACTTGCGTGGTTGAAATATCGGCGTGACCCAGCAGCAGTTGCACGCTGCGCAGGTCGGCGCCATGCTCCACCATGTGGGTGGCGCAGCTGTGGCGCAGCCGGTGTGGACTGGCTGCGCTGTTGGCCATTTTTACAATGTGCCAGACCCATTGGCGCGTCAACGGCATTCCGCGCAAAGAGAGAAAGAGCCGGCCGGCATCCTGCCCCGCATTGTTGCCTCTGCGCGCCGAGCCGATGCGTGCCAGGTGCGGCCTGCCCTCGCGTAGATAGCTCTCCAGCGATTCAAGCGCGGCGCGGCCAAGCGGCACGATCCGCTCATTGTCGCCCTTGCCGCGCACCTGCACGCGGCCCAGATCCAGCCCCAGATCGCCCGTGGAGAGCGCCGTCACTTCAGAAACCCGCAGCCCGCCCGCGTAAAGCAACTCCAGGATCGCCCGGTCGCGCAGTGCCGCAGCCTGCGCCTGCCGGTGAGTTGTGGCTATGCCGGCCCGCTCCAGCATCTCCGCCACCTCGGGCTCGGCCAAGGACTTGGGCAGAACCTTCCATGCTTTGGGCGATTCAATATTCACGGTTGGGTCGTGATGGATGCGGCGGTCGAGCAGCAGCCACTTGTAAAAGCCGCGCAGGCAACTCAGCTTGCGCGCAGCCGAGCGCGAGTCGATGCCATGCTCTCTCAAGTGTGCCAGGAACCCCGCCACATCCTGCTGCGCCGCGGTCAGAAGCACGCCATTGCGCCCCTCGATAAACTCGGCAAAGCTCTTCAAGTCGCTGTCATACGCCTCGCAGGTGAGTGGGCGAAGCCCCTTTTCCACGCGAAGATACAACTGATAGTCGCTCAAGAGCGGAAGATTGCGCACAGTGTCCACATCTCCGATTATCCGCGTCTTCAATCCATTTCAGCCGGAGCGGGCCGTTGAGCCGAACCTCGTTCATCAAGGACTCAACTTCATCAATAGCAGTTCATGCGGACCCGTGACGCAGGCTCAGCCCGCATTTCTCACAAGGCGCTTCGACGGATTTGTAGCGCCGTGTATGACAGCGCCGATGCAGCGGTGAGAACTGCGGACTTAATGGGACAGGATGGTCTCGTTACCCAGTATGCGGTAGAGTGTGGAGCGGCTAATGCACAGTTGACGGGCGGCGCGCAGCTTGTTGCCGCGGTTCAGGTCGAGCACATATTGCACATGATGGCGGATTACCGCATCCAGAGACAGATTGTCGGTTCGGCTGGCTGGCTGCAAATCCAGAGGTGTCTCCTGGCCGATGGGCAGGGACAAGTCGTCAGCTCGGATAACGCCGTTTACAGCTTCGAGCAATGCGGTTTCCAGCACGGATGCAAGTTCGCGCACATTGCCGGGCCAGTTGTGTTGCAGAAGACGCGCCAGTGCGCCGGGGCCCAGCACGACGGGGCGCTGCTGATACCGGCTGCAGACGCGTTCAAGCAAGTGCTGGGCGAGCGGGGCGATATCTTCCCTTCGCTGGCGCAGCGGCGGAATGGAGAAGCGGACAGCGGAGAGCCGGAAGGCCAGATCGGGCAGTATCAGTCCCTGGCCGGCCATCTGCCGTAAAGGAGTTTGAGAGGAAGCCAGCACCACGGCGCGTCCTGGGGGGCGGTCCTGGAGAGCCTTGAGAACGCCGAGCAACAGCCCCTGGCCTGGAGGCGCCAGCAGATCCACTCGATCCAGATAGGTAAAGCCCCCCAGCGTGGCCGGATCGGCGTCGGTGACCAGCCATTCACGCGCGTCGCGCCGTTGAAAGCTCGATCCGGCCAGCGGTGAGCGGCTAAAGAGATAGCGGGCCAGGGTCTGCTTGCCGGTGCCGTGTTCGCCCTCAATGGCAGCCACCTGCAAATGCGGCGCGGTCATCTCAGCCTGCATGAGCAACTTGCGCCATGCGGCGCTAACGCCCACCACCTGCGTCGCCAGGGTGGAGTCTACCTCTACGAGAGTGAGGCCGGAGACTAAAGGCTGGGGTTGGAATTGAGCGACGCTCTGCATGATTCTCAACGTGCCTCGCCTCCCTGGCTCAAACCGGCGGTATCGGGCCAACAGAGGTCTTATCGGCGACGCCCCCTAAAACATGAACCGAAGAGATTGTGAAGTCTCCCCGGTCCCTGGTGCAGATGCAGCTTGGTTGAACCTACTTCGGAGTTGACGCCGGCAATTGGCTGGCGGATGGGCTGGCCGCGCTCTCAATCTCAGGCTCTTTCAGCGCCTTGCGCGCCTCTTTGGCATGCGGGCCGTCCGGATCGTAATCCAGCAACTTCAGATAGAGCGCCCGCGCTTCAGCAAACTTGCCGATATGCCGCTCGGTCTCGGCCAGTCCCCAATAGACCTCTGGATTCTCCGGATCCAAAACCATTGCCGACTCGAAGCGCGATTGCGCCGCCTTCCAGTTCCTGATTTGCAGGTAATACTTCCCGACATCGACATCACTTGCGGCAGTCTCCTGGTGCACAGGCCCTTCGACCTTCAGCTTTCGCTTCTTGCCCTCAGGTTGGTCGTCATCCGGCTTGGGCAGCAACTTGTCGATACCCGCCAGGCTTGAGCTGGAGCTGGAATCCTGATCATGGTCGCTGAGGGCAGACGGGGCAGGGTCGTCGGGACTGCGGACAGGGTCCTGATCGGCGCTGGGCAGAGCGATATGCCCGGCGTCCTCCCCGCTGTAGGTTCCGTCCGGCAAGGCGGACGTCGCCTTGGAGGGCAGAACAGGGACTGTACTGGTGTCCTCTGGAAACGGATTGGACTCGGAGGAAGAAGCTGCGCCCGGCGCAGGCGCTTGAGCGGGCTTCTGCCCGGCTGCGCCAGGGTTGCTTTGGCCTGAGGCGAAGACTGACGCCGCAGCCATGCAAGCCGCGCAACAGGCCACAACCGCCGCAAGACGAATACGCCGCCTCATTTTCCTTTCCCTCTCGCCCACAGCGCCCCCTGCAATGTTAGGATGCGGTCCATACGTATAAATCCACTCCACAGGAAAGCATCGCACACTCGCATGGGACTCATCATCCGCTCCTCCGCCATCCACGGCACCGGCTGCTACACGGATGCTCCTATCCGCAAGGGCGAAACCGTGGCCGAGTACACGGGCCGTCAGCTCAGCAAGGAGGAGGCCGACGCCGCTTACCAGGCCTCGTCCATCACCTACCTCTTTGGACTCGGCGACGGCTCGATCGTCATCGAGGGCAACTGCACGGCCATGTACATCAACCACAGTTGCGACGGGAACTGCGAGACCAGCGAAGTGGAAGGACGTGTCTGGATCACGGCGATCAGGGAGATTGCGGCAGGCGAGGAGATCACCTACGACTACTGCCTCTACGACGGCGGCGAAGACGAGGCACTGTGCAACTGCGGCGCGAAGAAGTGCCGGGGAACGATGTACTCGAAGGAAGAAGTGCGCCGGCGTAAAGCCGCCGCCAAAAGGGCCGCGCTGAAGGCGGCAAAAAAGGCCGCGGAAAACGCCAAAAGCACGCCTTGAGTGGGCTTTGGCTGCTGCTGGACGAATGGAGTTTCACGGGAGGGGGAAATAATCTGCAAGGCGGAGGACCTCAAATTGGACGGATTTCTGTCTGAAATGTATTCTAAGTGTATGTATTGTCTGTTATTTATGGATTATCCACAGGCTTTGAAAATAAATATAGGGGGGGGGTGGGGGGTATTAATTTTCTGGTAACTATCCGGGCCTATTCCCGACAGATTGGACCGGGGAAATCTCCGATCCTGCATCCTTCGATTGTGCGCCGGCGGAAGGTTATTTTGTGCAAAGGACAGCGAAGATTTCTAGTTTCCACTATCCCAGAGGCGGAACCCAGGGCACCCAGCGCCCTCATCCGTTACGCATGGGATCTGCGCCCTGCCTCATTTCATTCGATGGGAACCTGCGCCACCAGCCCCCGGTAGACGGCTGGCTTACTGGAAACGGAGAATTGGGGTTCGTGGTCTCCCACTCATCCACGATAAAACTGTGGATGAAAGGGGCACGCAGGATTCAATGAGGTATTGACCGGGCATCCCGCCCGCCCGTTCTTTACCAAATGCTACGGGTGCTCAGCCTGACTCTGTTCGAGAAAACCTTTTACGGGAACTTCCGTTCGAGAAAATCTTTTACGGGAACTACAGAGGATTGCCTCGCAGACGAACTGCCAGGCCTTGGCAACCAACTGAATCTGTAAAACTTATAGATGGACAGATGGGATAAGAATTATCAAAAATTGTTCTTGACAATTCAAATTTGACCGCGCTAATATTTTTTACCGGCATAGAAAACGTTTACTCACCGCTTGAACGTTTTCAAACGCCACCTCTTCGAGTGGCTGTTCCAGCAAATCAACAGCGTCCTTCCATGAGTGAAATCAGAGCGTTTCACAATCTCAAATCTACTGTTTTTCCATTGGAGAACCCATGCGGAACAAGTATTCCCTCTCTATCCTTGCCGCCCTTCTAGGCGGCGCGCTGCAACTCTCGCAAGCACAACTGACGATCAACACTACCACCGCCAACGACTGGAAGATTTCCAACGGCGCCATTTCATTGGACTGGAGTTCAACCGGTGGAGGCATATCGAGTCTCTATCTGGCTGCCTATCCGAGCACCAATCTTCTCAGTGACGGCATCAACATGGACAACACGGCCACGGGCTTCACAGGAATCACAGCGGCCCCCAGCGGTGTAACACCGACGGCAAGTTATCACCTGGACCAGGGCCGCTACCTGGATTGGTGGATTACCTGGCCAGAAGGAGGAACCAATCCCTTCACAATTACGGAGCATTTCATTCTGGCTCCGAATGATGCCACCGTGTGGACATATTATGTTACAAGCCATTCGGCGACAGCGCCCGCCGGAGGCTTTGGCCAGATTCAGTACCTCTTCCGCGCCAGTTCGGCCTTCACCACCTATTATCTGGCCAACTCGGGATTGAATAATCTTGGCGCGACCGAGATCACCCAGCCGACGACCACCTCAGCTGAAAATGCAGAAGCAGGCCGCAACGTACAGAATGCCGTTCAGGATCTGCATGGCGTATCGCTTCCCGCTGGTTTTGGCCGCGAGTTTGAAACCAAGTACGATTACTCGTCCTATGAGTATCTGGCCCCGGTAAACGGCGAGTATGGCAGCCAATTTGGCGCCTGGGCGGTGATGCCCACGATGGAAAGCTATCCGGGCGGCCCGACCAAGCAGAATCTCACCTACACCGGGGGTATCCTGATGGGCGAGATTCTATCCGGCCATCTGGCCAATGATATCGGCTGGGGTCCTCCGCAGGGCGTTAGCGCGACCCGCATCTGGGGTCCGATAGGCTTCCACGTCAACGCCTTCGGCGGGAATATCACAACGCCTGCCGATATGTATGCGGACGCGCAGACCGAAGTTGCCAATGGCTTGAATCTTTTCGCGCTCGACGCCGTTCTGCAGGGCTTCGGCTACGTTCCGAATGGTGCCGGACGCGGGACCGTATCGCCGGCGATCAGCGGTGGCGGCTCCAGCTCGGCGAACACCGCGTGGGCGGTTCTGAGCGACCCAAATACAGATATGCAGTACTCGGTTTTGGGCAACCAGTATTGGACGGCGCTGAACGCCAACGGCAACGGAACCATCAACAACGTCACTCCTGGCAACTACCGGCTGAGCGGGTACGTACTGGGCGAATGGGGCCAGTTGCGCAAGGACGGCATCGCCGTCACGGCGGGCCAGACCACCACTCCAAGCGTTACCTTCACCCCGGAGAACTTCAGCCCCAGCGCCGCCGCTCCCATCTGGACGATTGGAACTCCTGACCGCTCCGCGCATGAGTTCCTGCACGGCACCAACAACTACGGGGACACAGGCTCCTGCGCGGGCTGCGATGACAGAGAGTATCAAGGCAACTGGAATTACTGGGCGGATTTTGAGGCCACAAAAGGCGCGGTCGATTACTACGCGACGGCGGTAGGCACCGCTCCGGCCACCAACGATCTTACAAAATGGAACTACATCCAGTGGTCGGAATTCGATCCTTACCTGTACGACGCATCGAACGACACAACCGACAACTATAACAACACCATTCCCTCTTATGTAAGCAGCCTCCCCGGCGCAACCGGGACCAACGGCGTCACCACGACGGTTCCACCATGGCAGGTACACTTTGCCACCACCGCCGCGCAGGTGGCGCAGGGCAGCTTTGTCGATCTATCGGTTGGCCTGGCCGCCGCGGAGCAAAGTCTGACTGTCTCGCTGAATGGGCACCCGCTGACCTGGAAGGTCATCAACGTCAGCGACGCCATGGAGCGCAGCGGCTTCTCAGGCTATTACCAGTGGGTTGTCTTTGAATGGCCAACCTCCTACCTGGTTGCCAATGGCGGCGACAACGTGCTTACCTTCACCCTCACTCAGCAAACCGGCAATTCCTACACGAGCGCGTCGCTGCAACAAGGCATTGAGTACGACGCGCTACGCCTGGAGATCTCCAATACCGGCGCCAATCCCGCCACCACCAACTGGCACGACTACGAGTACGTCGCCTCCAACAACTACATACCGGCGAATGTTGCGGTATCGAACAACAACACGGGATCGGCCAGTTGCACGCCCACGCCCATCACACCGTACATCTATGTGAACGGCGCGTGGGTCGAGGAATCCGGCGTATCGGTCACCTCCACCACCACAGTTCTGGATCTTGGTCCGTGGCCCTATGCCGGTGGAACATGGAGCTGGACAGGTCCCAATGGGTTCACGTCTACCGCTCGGCAACTCAACACCATCCCATTGACCGTTGGCACAGACTCGTTTGTGGCCACATATTCCAACACCAGCGGATGCAAGGTCCAACAGAACTTTACCGTTACGGTCGACCCGATCGTGCCTTATCTGCAGGTGAACGGCGGCGCATGGCAGCAAACCAACACCGCAACTGTGGCAGCCGGCTCGACGGTGAACCTTGGCCCACAACCACTCACCGGAGGAACATGGAGCTGGACCGGACCCAACAGCTTCACCTCAACATCTCGTGCGATCAACGGCATTGCGCTTAGTTCTGGCGTCAATACGTATGTGGCGACTTATACGCTCGGCACGGGTTCGATCACGCAGACCTTTACCATCACGGTTGAGTAAGCTCTTCAAGAAACTTCCGCATCAATCGCGGCTATAGAGGCCGCATCCCGGGTTCCGCATTTGGGACCTGGGATGCGGCGAACTCAATTGGCCTTGTTTACGCCTGCTCCGCAACCTCCGCGGCTATCTTGCGCAGCTCGGGAGAATGTCGCCCACCCCCAGTTGCGGGATGGTTAAGAATTCAAAAACTCAGGGTGCGGCGCCCAGCAGCGATTCGAGGCTCGATCAGCCGAGGCCGCAATGCGGGCACTCGATCAGGGTTTGGAGGCGATCGTTCACGCACTTGGGACATGCGTACACCGATCCCCGCGGGCGAACGAGAAGGTAAAGCACTATCCCCAGGGGTCCAAGGAAAAACACGGACAACATCCACATCCACAAAAGGCCGCCGTTTATGCCTCGAGCCTTGGCGTCGCGCGCCACCCAGATCATCGCAATGTCGATGGCGATCAGGAAGGCCAACAGAGCTACGGCCGTTCCGCCGAAGGCAGCCCCATTGGTCCATCCGCCGCTCTGTTCGGCCATGCAGGTTGCAGGAACGGTAAGAGCAAGAGCGCCCATAAGTAGAGCCCGATAGAATCTCATGCGCATCGTTTGCCGGCCTTTCTTTCCCGCCTCATCAGGCGAGCTTCATGATTGAAACGTGATGAAAAGCAAGCTAACGTCAGACGCGACAATGGCTGCCAGAAGCAGTACGTGGGAAATTGCCTTCACAAGCTTCATTGGGATCCTTTCCTGGTTTTACGAGGTTTCCTCGGAGGCATCCGCCTCTGGAACTTGAGCCTTAGTCGACTTGAAAGACCCGCCGACAATGACATAACCCAGGAAGAATAAGAACGTCACGATGACTACCAATTGGTTCCCTCCCATGAAATGCGCGGATAGAGCCTGAGGAAGTTCGCTTCGGCATCGCCGCGGCGCTTCGATCCTCCACATCCATCGCACTCACCACGTATTGCGAATGGCTTGGGGAAAATGACTCGCAGTTTGCTGGATTCTTTTTTGGCAAAGGTTAAATGTTGGTAAATGCCAAGAAAGACGACTGAGCTCCACGGAAAATGTAGGCAAGTGTCAAGCCGGATTGAGAGTCTGCTTGGGCGGTGACGGCCTTGGAGCAGGCCTGCGGGAGACCGCGATTCCGCTCTTAAAGTGGAGGGCCGGAGAGGCATCAGCCTTTGGCGAGCCTATGCTGGCCCGCCCATACTACCAGGCGGGTGGGCTCGATTCCATATCTCACAGTAGGATCGCGCGGCATTACCCCACGGACGAAGACCTGTCCGTGGGAACGCCGTCCTCTTTTGTCTTATCCTTCCGATGGGCCGGGAAGTAGTTGCGGAATCAGGGTCGACAGGCCATCCGTCAGATTGACCGGCCGGGATGCGATTTGAATCTGTGCGGATCTCAAGCCGGTACGGCTGGCGGTAACCGTAATCGTGCCGGATGAGAGCGTCGAGCGGACGGAGACGCGGTTGATGCCGCATTCGGTATTCAGATAGAGATTGTTGGTCGAATCGACTTTGCCGCTGTTATAGCCGCCGCGCCAGATGCCTGGCCCAGCGATGGTAAAGTCGACCCGCGCATCGTCGGTGGGGCAGCGCAGACCTTTCGCATCGACCACTTCGAAGTCGATGAAAGCGGCGTCTTGCCCGTCTGCCTGGAGTCCTTGCGGGCCAACTGTCGCGGTGAGCTTGATGGCCGCAGGCTGGCCGGCCGTGGTCAGTTCCTGCCCAGCCACCACTTTGGAGCCATTCCTGCCAACCGCCTTCAGAGTTCCCGGCACAAACTCTACATCGGGAAAAGCGAAGATGAAGCCGTTCTCCGGCTTCGAGTTTACGCCGAGCGACTTGCCGTTGAGATTGAGTTCCACTTGCTCGGTGTTGGCGATGACGTAAACAGTCTTGACTGTCTTATGCGCGGGCTGAGCCGGGATTGCCGGCTGGTCTGGCATCGGAGGCCGTCCAGGAGCCCCGGGCCGCCCCGGCATTGCCGGTAGCTCAGGGCTGGGCGGCTGTTCCAGCGGATAACTCCAATGACCCAGAATATGCAGGTCGGGCTGATCGTTCTGCATCACACGATGGACGAAGTAAATCTGCTTGGGTAGCCGCACCGCATCTACCTTGCCGCTCACGCGGCAGACCTCGCTCGAATCCTGGCGGCCATCCGCATCGGAGTCGGAGAAATAGATGGACGCATAGCCGGACCATTTCGAGTGGGCAGGATCGGGATTGGAGATGCGGTTTTGCCAATAAGCCCAATAGCGCGCTATGCCGGCCAGCGCGAAGCTCTCTGAAGTATAGAGATACGGTGAACGGATTCTCCACGTGTCGTTCGGACCTTTGACGGCCTTGTAGTAAGGCGGCGAATCGTCGTCCCAGAAGCGGCGCGCGCCCTCGTCGCGAAAGTCCTCGGACTCGATCAGCGGCGCGCGGTCGCGGCGATCTGCGCTGTATCCGCGGAAGATGTCGCTGGGACCGGCGAGGGCATCCGTCTTTGGATCCTGCCCGATCATGACCTCGTACGCCTCAGCGACGGGAGTGAGGGCAGTGTTGGCAGCGGCATCGTCGTTATCGCGATCGCTCATCAAGCGCCCGCCCTCTGGATCCCATTGCTTGCGCAGCGCAACCATCTGCTGCATCTGTTCCACGGTCACCACCGTGTTGCCCGCCTCCCAGAAGAGGATGCTGGGATTATGGCGGAAGTAGATGATCGTGTCGCGCATGACTTCGAGGCGCTGATCCCACTGGCGTCCGGTCACATCGCGCTCTTTATCGCCCGCCGGGCAGATCTGAATGACGCCATAGCGGTCCATCGCGTCGGCGTCCACTTTCTGCGGCGCAACGTGCATCCAGCGGATATAGTTGCCGTGACATTCGCGGATGAGCTTGGCATTGTAGTCGTGCAACCAGTCGGGATAAGCCTGGCCCAGGCCCTCCCACTCGTTGGTGGCGCGTTGCGCAAAGCCCTTGAGGTAAACGAATTTGCCGTTGAGGTAAACGCCGCCTGCGCCCGCGCCGCCCTTGAACTCGGTTTTGCGAAATCCCGTGACGATCTTGCCGGCGTCCACCACCTTGCCATTCACTTTGAGGATGGAATAGACGCTGTAGAGATAGGGATCTTCGATGCTCCAGAAACGCGCGTCCTTCAGCGCGCCCTTCGCCGTATGCAGTGTTTTCTCGCCGTCCATCATGTCCACCGCATCGCCCTCGAAGCGCGCGCGGACCTGGCCGGCGTGATCGACGACGATTACAGACAATTCGACCGTCGCGCGGTCGCCCGAATCGTTGCGTGCTTCGGACTCGACCGTCACCTCGCAGGTCTTCGCGGCCAGATCGAAGTTGCCGCCATGCACATACACGCCGGATGTCTCCAGCCCGTAGTAAAGAGGCAGCGTCTGGTGGATCTTGCCGGTGGCGTGCAACCAGACGTGCCGGTTGATGCCGCCATGGTCGGGATTGAAATCGTTCGCGTTCCATTCGAATCTGGTTCCGGTGGCGCGTTCCTGGTAGTCGGTGCGGTTGTCTACCTTCACAGCCAGCACGTTCTCCTGCGCCCCGAAGTGCGCCGCATCGGTGATATCGATGCCGTAAGCGGTGACCCCGTTCTCATACAGGCCCACCTGCTTCCCGTTAAGGAAGATATCGCCGGCCTGGCGCATACCCTCGAATTCGAGGAAGACTTTGCCGTCTGAGAAGCTGGCGGGCAGCTTGAAATGCTTCCGGTACCACGAGAGCCCCTTGTAGGTGCCCAGATCGCCGCCGCTATGCGAGATGATCTTTCTGAAAGAATCGACGTCGTTGAAACTGTGCGGAGTGCTTACGCTTGTCCACTTCGAATCGTCGAAGGCAGGAGCTTCGGCGCCGGGCGCGTCCTCGCGAATGAATCGCCAGTCCACGTTGAAGTTCAGCCGGACGCGCGGGGATTGGGGCGGGGTGTAGCGGGCAACTGTAGCCGCCGCGAAAGCCTTGCGGCCCGCCGCGGCAAGGACGGGAAATCCGGCTGCCGCGGCGGCGGAGGTCGCAAGAAATCTACGGCGGGAGAAGGGATGCAGCGGCATAGGAATGTTCCTCATTGCTTTCAGTGTGTGAGGCGATGGCAGAGCTCTTGCAAACAATTCTACCGAACCGCACCAGGTTTTTACGCTTGACAAAGGCTTCGTCCCAATCGAGGGGACTTTGGTGTCTTGCAAGGTTCGACTCGCCTGCGCGCGGGCTGCCGGCAGCCTGGGGTGACCCAAGACAAGCAGCGGGCAATTGTTCGGTCGGAGTGCTAATTCTCTGTTGGATGGCGCTCGGAATTGTCGATTGCAATCACCTCGACCGGCGCCTTGCTCGAAACGAGCCTGAATCCGAGCTGTTCCCGAATTGCAGTAAAAATCGACGCGCGGGCATCGTTATCCGCGGGCAGATCGGCCGCGGAAGCCCCCTCCGGTCTCCATACCAGAGTGAAGTCAAAAGCCGATTTGAATCCAGTCCTGTCTTCCACATATCGTCCGAGCTGTCCGGAGAGAACTTTGGCCAGCATGGTTGTGGTAACGCTCGTACCGGACAGACGCCCGAGCCCCGCCATTTTGAACGGGTCCGGGCTTATCACCGCTCCCGCATCCAGAACATGGACCTTCGGACCATCGTTATCCATTTCCAGGATGTACAACGGCAGCTCTTTGTGCTCGCGATGAACCTGCAATTTGAACCGCTCCGCCAAGAGAGACTGGACCATGTTGTGGAACTGGTCGAGGGTTGGATTCTCATCCGGCGCTTTGCCAACAACGTCGTAGCGGTCCGACTCCATCCATCTGGGCGCTCCAACCAAACGCTCGTCGCCAATGTCGTAAGCCCATGTAATCAACAACCGCAGAGAGGCGTTCGAAGCGACGAACCGTCCGCCGGGCAAAAGCCTTATGCTGATTTTGCTGTTCGGGTCGCTCAGCTTGACAGTGGCAACCTCGAAAACTGCGGGCGCAACGGGAGCTGGCGCGGGGGTTTGTGCTTGCCCCAACACCGCGCTGAGAATGCTTGCTGCTACGACCGCCTTTGTAAATTCCAGCATCATTTTTCTCCGAAATATGCTTCAGTAAAGCCGCCGGGTTGACGCACCGAATTATACCGCTGTCAACTGGCGGTCCTGGTGGGGTGCGGCAAAGCGCTTTTCCACCTTCCCTTCCAATGCTGCCCCAGACGATACAATCTCATCCAGGCTGCTTGAATGAGATTGCAGGCCTCAGGGAGCGGGTGCAGGCATGGGTTATCAGGTTCTGGCGAGGAAATACCGTCCGCAACGCTTTGCCGACGTGGCAGGCCAGGAGCACGTGACGCGGACCCTGATGAATGCGCTCAGCCAGAATCGCATTGCGCATGGGTATATCTTCTCGGGACACAGAGGTATCGGCAAGACGACAATTGCGCGGATCGTGGCTATGGCGCTGAACTGCCGTACAGAGATTGGCACGACCGAGCGGCCTACGCCGGAGCCGTGCGGCGTGTGCGACTCCTGCATCGAGGTCCGGCAGGGCAACGCCGTGGACGTGATCGAGATCGACGCGGCCACCAACCGCGGCATCGACGAGATTCGCGAGCTGCGCGACGCCGCGCGCTATGCCCCGGCGCGGGACCGCTACAAGATCTACATTCTCGACGAAGCGCACCAGATTACCGAGGCAGCCTTTAACGCGCTGCTGAAGACGCTGGAAGAGCCGCCGGCGCACGTGATTTTTATGATGGCGACGACCGAGCCGGAGAATATTCCGCAGACGATCCGGTCGCGCTGCCAGCACTTCAGCTTTCACGCGGTGAAGTTCGACGACATTCTGGCGCAGTTGAGAATGATCGCCGGCGAGGAGCAGGTGGAGGCCGAAGACGCGGCGCTGGCCCTGCTGGCCGAGGCCGGCGACGGCTCGATGCGCGACGCACTTTCGATCATGGATCAGGCTATCGCGTCTGCGCCGATGGAGGGCGGACGGCCGGTGCTCTCGGCGGCGCAGATTCGCGAACTGATGGGCTCGGTGCCGAACGCCGTCTTTGAGCGCCTGCTAGAGGCGGTGGCCGCCGGGCAGAGCGCCGAGTTAATGGAGCAGTTGAACGTGCTGGTGAATGCCGGACACAGCCCATCGTCGCTGGCGCGGCAGATGGTGCGCTACCTGCGCAATACGCTGATGGCCAAGCTGGGCGGCGAACAGACGGAATTGCTGCAGATTTCCGGCGATGAGCGCGCGCGGGCCGGCCGAACGGCGCTGCTGTTTACCGAGGAAGAACTGACGCGCAACCTGCAGATTGTGCTGCGCACCTTTGACGATTTGAACTACCGGCAGGAGCAGCGATTTCATTTGGAACTGGGCCTGCTGAAGCTGATCCATGCGCAGAGGCTGCTGCCGCTCGAAGAGCTGTTAAGCGGAGTAGCGGCGGGCGGGTCCATGGCGCGGCCGTCCGCTGCGATTGGCGCTCCGCGTTCATCGCCTGCGCCATCGCGGCCTGCGCAGAGCCCTGCTGCTAGCGCTCCGACGATCTCGCCTTTTGGGAGTTCCGTGGGGAGCTGGAACGCCGGCCCTCAGAAGTTGGAACCAAAGCTCGATGCGGGCCTCAAGCCGGAATCGTTTAGCGGGCCGGTTGCGACGATGGAAGGTCCAGCGTCGAATCCTGCGCCCGCCATCGTCGCCGAAGCCGCCACGCTTTCCTCGGGTCCGCCCAGTATGGAAGCCGCGCGCTTCGCCATCGGCGCCGCGCTGGCGGATGCGGGGCACAGCTCAGCCGCTCAATTGCTCGGGACTGGCGCATGGACTCTTGACGGCGCCAGCCTGCGCATTGAAGTACCTGGCATAGGCAAGAAGATGCTTGCGTTGACGGTGAACGCCGCGGCAGAGAAGATAATTCGTCAAGAGCTGCAACGGCTGGGCGCGCGCACCCGCTTCCTCATCGTTCCCGGCGAAGGAAGCAGTGGACCGGCTCCAGCGGCGGCTCAGATGGAGACGATGGCAACTCCGCTCGCGGGCAGTATCCAGGATGCTGCGCTCAACAATCCCCTTGTCCAGCGGGCCAAGGAGATATTCAAAGCCGAAGTTCGCAGCGTACTCGATCTCCGACCAAAGTAACAGGTTCAAGAAAGACCGCACGTACACATCAGGAAAACAACATGATTAATCCCTTCAAAATTACGGAGATGCTCTCACAGGCCAACCAATTGCAGGAGGAGGTACAGCGCAAGCTGGCCGAAACCGTGGTTGAGGCAAACAGCGGCGGCGGCGCCGTTACGGTAACCATGAACGGCAAGAAACAACTGCTCAAGCTGCGCATCGACCCGGCCGCGGTGGTCGGACTGGGCGGTGACAAGCCGGATGTGGAGATGCTCGAAGACCTGTTGGTGGCGGCGATCAACGAAGCCGGGCGAAAGGCCGACGAGGCCATGCAGTCCAGCGTGCAAGGTTTGCTCGGAGGCCTCAAGCTGCCGGGCCTTGGCTGAGTCTTTCCGCACAAAAGCGAACGCACCCCGCTGACGGGACTAGACCTGCAGGACGCGACGGAGCGGGCATGAGCAAATCTACTTGAGCTGACTGGCTTCCACCGCGCCGATGGACGACTGAGAAAGGAGCTGGCTCAACATCATGAACTGGCTGACGATCGAGGGATGGACAATCTTTTCCGGGACGACGATGGTATCGCCTGGGTAAACGCGCAGCTTGTAAAAGTCGAAGTCGGAGGCGAAGACCGACTGACGCATTTCACGGCTTCTGATCGACCCATCCGCCCTCAACAGGAAGATTCGGCCTCGATCCGCTTCGCGGTTGGGGCCGCCGGCGAGTTGAAGAACCTGGCCAATCGTAGCCCCGCGGCGGTAAAGGAATGCGTGGGGACTGGCAACAGCGCCGGCGACCTGAACGGTATCCGGCTGGAACGGCACAACAAGCCGGTCGCCATCCTCCAATTGCAAATCCGGGAGGGCGTTCACGCCTGAACTGCCAGGACGCATTTCCAGCACAACCCGGCCCGTGGCCGGAATCTGCCGCATCCGCGCAATCAGCTGGCGATTGACCTCTACCGACTGCTGCCCGCTGCCCGCCGACATGCCAACCAATCCCAAGGTATTGCGTTGCAACTGATGCTCGATCCGGTCGGCGTAATCGTTCAGCCGTTCCCGCTCAAGCGCCTGCGTGCTCTTGCGGGTGAAGTTCGACGCATAAAGATAGGCCTGCTCGGTAAGCCCTCCCGCGCGCGCGACGATCGAGCGCAACGTATCGCCGGGAGCGACGCTGTAGATGCCGGGATGCACCAATTCACCGTCCAGCCGCACATACTTCGTCTGCTCCTTGACCGGAATTTGAATGTCCTGCTGCGAGAAGATGGTGACCACATCGTCGGGCTCAAGAGCGACATCCTGAGAGAGATCGTGATCGAGCACCAGTTTTCCCAGGTTGAATGGAATCAGGGAGGTGGTCATCGTGGCCGGGGCCAAACGTTCGACGACTGCGTAGTTCCAGTTCGTTTGCGCAGCGGGAGTCTGCACCGCCGCGGGCCTTTCCGTTCGATCTTCCCTGGCGGAGAAAGGAACCGGTTCCAGGGCCGGCAGGCCAAGTTGGGCGCGCTGCTGCCAGTAGTCGCGGTTCTCGAGCGCATCGCGGCCTGGAATCAGTTCGCTCAGGCGCATGCCCTCATGCCAGCGAAAGCGGCCTGGATTGGCCACCGAACCGCGCAGGGTCACCGTTTCCCGATAGCTGGAGACGATGGGATCGATGCGCACGATGTCGCCGTCGGCCAACAGCGTCGCAAGGCCCGTTGGATCGGTCGAAAATTCAAACGCGCGACGCCGGGCATGATTGTCGATGCGGTCCACAGACACGGTCGCGCCGCCGGCCATGGCAGTCTTGCCGCCGCCCGCATCGATGAGATGCTCGATCGATTCCTCGCCGCGCAACTCGTAAATGCCGGCCCGGCGCACGCTGCCCAGCAGCGCAACCTGCGGTCCCGTGGCGGGAATGTAAAGGACATCCCCCGTCTGCAGTTGCATGTCGCCGGTTTTGTCGCCCTTGACGAGCAGCGCGTAGAGATCGAAGTCGGTAAGCGTTTTACCACCGCGTTTTAACAGGACGTGGCGCATGGAACCCGCCGCCGAGGGCCCCCCGCTGGCGAAGACCGCGTCCACCAGGGTGCCGAGGGCGCTGACCGTGTACTCTCCCGGCTGATGCGCCATGCCGGCGATGTAGATCTGGATGGAATGAATCTCTCCCATATCGACGCTCAGCTCGAAGTTGCGATAGACCCGTTCCATCGCGCTGCGCAAATGCTCCGAGACCGCGGAAAATGGAAGCCCGGCGACATGCACCGCGCCGACCTTGGGAAGATAGATCTCTCCTTCGCGGCTTACGCGCAGGTTGGCGCTGAAGTTGACCTGTCCCCAGATGCGAATCCGCAGCTCATCTCCCGCGCCGACGATCATTTCTTCCGGAGCCGGCCCGTGGTCGATTGGAGCAAACGAGGCCGGATGCGCGCCGAATAAGCTGGCTCCGTAGACAGGCAGCATCTGGCCTGTCGTGGCGGCCACAAAGCGCTGAAACTCGGTTGGCGGCTCGGAGGACGCCGATGCGCGGTCGCGCGCCCCGGCCTTCGCCGGCGTTTGGCCGCGCTGACTGGATTCGCCGGCCACTGGCCCTTCGGTAAAACTCGCGCCGGCGGCGAGACTGCCGTTGGCCGACGCTTCGTTGGAGCGATCGGCTGTGGGCAGGTTCTCTTGCGGGCGCTCCGTCGCGTTCAACGTCAGAGGAGATTCCCGGGCCTGAACGGGATGTGCCGTCTGAGCCGCGCAGCCAAGCGAATCGGTATCGTCATCGGCGCATTGCGCATGGAGTGCCGGGGCTAAGAGCGCGAATGCTGCGAAAACAAACCACAAAAGTGCGGCGCGGCGATAAGTTTTGGGGGCGGATAAATGGTTTCTCATACACGCATCATTGTTCAGGCAATCAGCGCTTGCGGCGCGCTAAAAGATGGGGAGGAAGCCAGCTTGGTCCCGAAAGCGGACATCTGCATGAGCCTATTCCCATAATCGACCGGGCTTCATCTTCGTTCGCATTTTCGTGATTGCGCCATTTTCCCCGGCGGGTAAGCTGGGTTCAGTTTGCCAGCCACAGTTACTCAAAGCCGGTTCCTATCCAAGCAATTGCCTGCATAGCGCGGCTATGGCGGATCTATTCCATCTCACCGGCGGGAAGACGGCGACGCCGGAACACCGGCTCGGCTGCGCATTGTCGAGACGAACTCTTTTTCTCGAAAAGGATGGCCGCGTGCCCACAACAGAAGTAGAAGATAAACCGGCAGCCCGAAGGTTCGAACCGAGCAGCAGCAACACTCTGGTGATGTGGCTGCGTGTGGCGATCAAATGGAAGACTCTGGTTTGGAGGTCGGCGCTGGGTATCGCCTTGCTGGGCTGCTCGGCCGCATGGCTGCTGCCCAATCGCTACACGGCTACGGCAGTGATCCTGCCGCCGCAACAGGGCGGCGGCGCATCCGGAGCGGCGATGATGGCGCAACTGGGCAATCTAGGCGCCATGGCGTCGGCGGCGGGCGGGCTGGGAATCAAGAATCCCAACGACCAGCAGGTGGCGCTGTTGAAGAGCCGTACCGTGGAAGACGCGATGGTGGCGCGCTTTCATCTCCAGGCCCGCTACCGCCGCAAATACCTGTCGGCGGCGCGCAAGCGCTGGGAGCAGGTCACGAATGTCGAAAACGGCTTGAAAGACGGGCTGATCCGCATCTCGGTCACCGATCAGGACCCGCGTCAGGCAGCGGAGATGGCCAACGCCTGGGTGGAGGAGTACCGGCGATTCACGGCGACGCTGGCCATCACCGAGGCTTCGCAGCGGCGGCTTTTCTTCGAGCGGGAGCTGGGCGCCGCCCACCAGGATCTGGCGCGCGCCGAGGCGGATATGCAGAGGACCGAGCAGCGCACCGGCGTGATTGAGATTGAGAGTCAGGCGCGGGCAATGATCGCCTCGGCCGCGGCGCTGCGCGGGCAGCTTGCGGCCAAGCAGGTCGAGATAAGGGCCATGCGCCAGTTTGCCGCCGATCGGAATCCGGATCTGGTGCGCGCCGAGCAGGAGCTGACGGAAATGGAAGGGCAGCTGGCTGCAATGGATGCGGCCAGCGATCGCAGCAGCGGCGACCTGATCGCGCCCAAAGGCACGGTGACGGAGGCGGGGCTGGAATACACGCGCGCCCTGCGCGAGGTTAAGTATCGCGAGACGGTTCAGGATCTGCTGACGCGGCAGTATGAGGGAGCGCGCGTAGACGAAGCGCGGCAAGGCGCGCAGGTGCAGATCGTCGATCCGGCAGTTGTGCCGGACCGGCCTACCTCGCACTACCGGCTTTGGATTGCATTGGGGGCGCTGGCCGCATCGTTTCCGCTCGCCCTGCTGGCAGCGCTGATCGCCGAGGTGATGTCGATCCTTCTTCACTGCCGCCGCCAATCCGGCTCGTGGCCCGCCGCGCTGGAAGAGGCTGCGGCCGGAGCGTGGCTGTGAGGGCGGCCAGGGCGCTGGGGCTGGATGGCCCGGTCGCCTACACTTTTTCCGCCCGGCTCGTGAGCATCGCGGGCAGCACCGGCATGGTGCTGCTGATCGTCCGCTTTCTGAGCCCCGTCGAGCAGGGCTACTACTACACGCTGCTCAGCCTGGTTGCGTTGCAGACGGTCTTCGAGATGGGCTTCTCGTTTGTCATTCAGCAGCTCGCCGCGCACGAATGCATTCATCTGGAGTTTCACCCGGACGGTAGCGTCAGCGGCGACCGAACGGCGCATGCCCGGCTGGCTTCGACTCTGCAACTCAGTTTGCGTTGGTACACGCTGGCCGCAGTGGCCATGGGCATGATTCTGGCGCCTCTGGGAGGAGTCTTCTTTGCCCATCGTGCGGCGGCTGGAACGGCGCAAGTGGCATGGCAGGGCCCCTGGCTCACGGCGGTAGGCGCGGCCATGGCCGGGCTTTGGTCAACTCCCTTCTACTCCTTCATCGAGGGATGCGGGCAGGTGCGCGCGGTTGCCGCAATGCGGCTTGGCCAGGCTTCTGCAACGGCGGCGTGCGCCTGGGCGCCCATGCTGCTCGGCCACGGGCTGTACGCGCCGGCGATGGCGATCGTCGGCCAGGTGGCTGCCGGGTTGATCTTTCTCGCGACGCGCCGTCGCCTGCTGACGGGGCTGCTGCGCTATCCGGCCCACCACGCCCCGATCCAATGGAGCCGCGAGGTCTGGCCGTTCCAATGGCGCATCGCCGTCAGCTGGATGTGCTCCTACTTTACCGCGCAGGTATTTGTCCCTATCGTTTTTGTGTTGCGGGGAGCGGTCGAAGCCGGGCAGATCGGCATGTCGCTCAGCATCACCGGCTACATGACGGTTCTTGCGCTGGCCTGGACCTCGACCAAGACCACGCCCTTCGGCCGCATGATCGCGCGGCGCGAGTTCCCGGGGCTGGACCGGCTCTTTCTCCGCACCTTCGGCCAATCCCTGGCCGCCTTTGCGCTTATATCTATTGGCGCCTGCGGCGTGGCCGCAATTCTTCCCGTTCTCGCTCCGCGCCTGGCGGCGCGCATCGTGTCGCCGCAACTGTTCGCGGTGCTGGCGATAGCGGCGGGCGCCAACTGCGCGGTGCAGAGCCTAGCAATCCTGTTGCGCTCCTTCAAGAGCGAACCTTTTCTGGTGCAGTCGCTGGCGGTGGCCGCGCTCACCCTGGCCTTGGCGGGAGCGACGGCGGCGCGCTGGGGCAGCGGCGGCGCGGCCTTCAGCTATCTCTTCGCGACAGCGGTCTTTGGACTGCCTTTTGCCTGGACAATCTTTACGCGCGCGCGGCGCGGCTATCTGACGATGGACACGCTTTCCGTGTCCGGAAGCGAGGCCGCATGAATGGCGCCGGTAATCCGCCATCGAGCCGCTTGCCGAAGGCGCAGACAGGAACAGCGCTCAACGTCAATCCGTTCCGCCATGGCGCGCCGTTCATGACTTGCGCCTGCGGAACTTCGCTCTGAACAGGCCGTCGATCCGGCCAAGATCGGGCAGCCGGTTCCACAAGCTGCCGGGAGAGAGAAATGAAATCTGAATACCCATCGAAGATCCTGATTACCGGAGGCCGCGAGATCGGCGGCGTGGCCAGCTTCGCGGAAGGCTTGCGTCTGGGCTTCAACGAAGTTGGGATACCCGTTGAAACCGTCTCTCCGTCGCGCATCTTCCGGCGCTGGCGCGATCTGCGCGATCCGCGGATTCTGAAGATCCTCAGCACGACGGCGATTTATGCCGCTCCGTTTGCGCGGCGCTCGATTTGCATGGCGCACGGGGTGGCGCGGGCGGATTCCCAGGGCTGGTGGAAGATGACGGCGATCGTCTTCTCGCATAAGTTTGCCAATCTCTTCTCGGGGGTTCAGGTCGTCGCTGTTTCGCATTACACGGCGGCCGTGCTGCGGGCGGTCTTCAACACACGGTGCGACGCCGTAATCCTCAATCCGCTGAAGACGCTCTACCTGGAAACGGAGAGCGCGCCGCAGCCACGCTGCTATGTGACCTATATCGGGAGGCTGATCGCGGCCAAGAATCTTCATCGCCTGCTGCCGGCGGTGCGCGAACTGCTGGACGAAACTCCGGGACTGCGCGCATGCATCGTCGGCGAAGGAAAGATGCGGGCGCAACTGGAGGCGATAGCGGCGGGCGACCCGCGATTTGAATTCAAGGGAACGCCCAGCGACGAAGAAGTGCGCGACTGCCTGCGCCGCACGCGAGTCTTTGTCTCCGGCAATGAGGTGGAGGGCTTCGGAATCACCTATCTGGAAGCCATGTCGCAGGGGTGCATCGTCGCTATGCCGGCGTCGGGCGGAGGCATCGAGATCGCGCTGGACCAGGTGGGAAAGTCGGTCCAGCTGCTTCCCTTGTCCTGGGATCGCGGCGAGGTTCTTGCCACGCTGCGCCGGGCCTTGCGCGCAAGCTGGACGCCTATCCCGATGGATCGCTTTACGGCCCGCGCGGTTGCCGATCAATATCTTGCCGTCGACGCCGGATTCTCCGCCGGCGGCAAGGTCCGCAAGGCGCCTTGCGCGGCGGTTTCAGCGCCCGGCCTGCGGGACGCGGGCCTGGTGCTTCCCCGATGAGCGATATGGCGGACTGCGCTCTCAATCCGATTCCCGGCGAACGCGGGAGATGGTTCTTCCTCGGCGCGTTCCTCTTTGCCTGCTTTCTGTTCTGGTGGCTTCCCAGCCTGCTCTTCCGGGCGGTCGTTCACCAGGCGGATGCAGTGGAGAACGAAACGGTGGCGATGAGCGCGCTGGCGCTGGTTTGCTTTGTCGCCGGCTATCTGGTTCCGGCCTTCGGCCGTCCCGCGCGCCGGCTTTCCGCGCCATCGCTCGACGCCTGCGGCGAGTTCGCCTACCGCGTCACGATGCTGCTGGCCGCTCCGGCGCTCGTGCTCGCCATCCTGTTTTGGCACAGTCATGCGGGCGCGCAATACGGAGATGAGAGCGTCGCTCCCATTCCCATGCTGTACCAGGCAGTGCTATATACGCATCTGTTCTTCGGATTCCTCTATATGGGCGCGGCGGAGCCGGAGAAGGATGGGTGGCGCCGCATTCTGACCGTCTCCCTTGCGGTCGCGCTGCCGCGATTGATCATTTCGTTGCACTGGGGAAGGTTTTTTCTGGCCCAGGCGGTGGTTCCTGCATTGCTGATCGCCATCGCGCGCGGCTGGGTTCGCCTCTCACTCAAGCGCATCGCGCAGATTGCCGCGCTGGCCCTGACTATTCTCTTTGTGCCGTCTCTGACGCGAGGAGACTCGATCGCAAGACAAGGCGATATCGTCAACTGGTTCGCGGCCGGCAGTTCGCTGCAACTGTTTCAGGACAATACCGACCTGAGCCTGATGGGGCGCTGCCCGCCGCTGCTGGTCTCTCTGACCGCGAAGACGATTCCCTACGGAATGCTGGGAGCGTGCGTTCTCGACTTGGGAGCCAAGAAGAACGTCCCCGCCTCGCTGGATTACATCCTGACCATCAACGATCCAATCAACAGCAACGGAATCGTCTCTGGAACAGGTTCGAACTATCTGCTCGAGCTTTACCTGTTCGGCGGCCTACCCGCTGTTTATGCGGGTTCCGCGCTCTTTGGCTTCAGCTGCCGTCGATTCGTGAGCTCGATAGGCATGCGTTCGCTCTTCGCCGGCATCTGGGCCGAGTGCCTGACGCGGGCCTTGTTCGCGCCGCGCGGCGATCTCGGCTACGTCTATGAGCGGATCCCTTCGCTGATTCTCACTACCTATGTTGTTGTTCTCATCGTGTGGGCCGGACGCCTCCTGGGGCGTCGCGCATCGGCCGGGGACTCATGGATTCCAGCGGCCACTGGCAAATGCATTCCTGGAGGAGCGGCATGAAGCTTTCCGTATTGATGTCGGTGTATTGCAAGGAGTCTCCATTCTTTCTGCGTCAATCCCTCGACAGCCTGGTTGCGCAGAGTCTTCCCGCGGATGAGGTCGTGATCGTGGAAGACGGCCCGCTGGGAGAGGAGCTGGAGGCGGCCATCGACTCCTACAGAAGCCTTTTGCCGATCGTGAGCTTGCGTCTGCCTGTCAATGGAGGGCTTGGAGCCGCGTTGCGCGAGGGCTTGCAGGTGTGCCGGGGAGAGTTCGTGGCGCGCATGGATTCGGACGATATCTGCCTGCCGGGCAGATTTCAAGCGCAGATGGGTTTTCTGGAACGCAATCCGAGTGTGGATGTGGTAAGCGGCACCTGGGCTGAGTTCGACGAGGATTGCTCCCGGCCGCACTCGCTGCGGCGTTTGCCGGCAACCGGTCCGGCGCTGCTGCGCTATGCCAAGTTCCGCAACCCGATCAACCATGTCACCGCGGTCTTCCGCAGATCCGCGGTGCTGGCCGCGGGAAATTACCAATCGTTTCCCGGCTTTGAGGATTATCACCTTTGGGCGAGGATGCTGATGCTTGGCTACCGGCTCCATAACATTGAGGAAATCCTGGTCTGCGTGCGCGTGGGCAACGGCATGCAAGGCCGCCGGGGCGGGTTTTCCTATTTCATGCGGGAAATCGAGTTTCAGTCCTATCTGCTCGGCCTCGGGCTGCTCACGCGGCGCGAGTACATCTGCAATATCCTGCTGCGCGCACCCATCCGCCTGACGCCGGCTTTCGTGCGCGCACTGTGTTACAGGCTCTTCCTGCGGAGGAGATTCGCCGCCGGCTCAAGGCTTGCCTGGCGCGGCGGCTCGCTTCGCCTCAGCGGCCTCGCCGGGAAATGAAGGCATTCATGTCTTCTGGAGACTTGATCTGGCCAAGCAGCATGGCCGCGATCATATCGTGCTCCAGCATCTCCGGCAGCGCGGCATCGACGCTTCGGCCGGTCTTTCGATCCGGAAAACGAACGAGCAGCACGGGCCTGTCGTCGAAGCAGCCTCCAGAGGCGCGTTCTTCTTCATCGCTCCATTCCTCGCTATGCCGGCTGAGAAAGATGCGCCAGGAGTGATCGGAGGAGACAATCACCGTGGTCTGGCCTGCCGACCCGGTCGCGTCAATCTCTTTCATCAGGACACCCAGCGTTTCGTCGGCAAGCGCCAGGCGGTCGAGATAGGTGCCGCCGGGGCGCAGCACCCGACGGCGGCGATCGTAGATTCCCGGTCCGTGTGGAACGGGGATATGCAGGAAAACGAATTGAATCCGGTTGTCGCCGATCAACGCGCGCGCATGAGCCACGATGTTGCGGTAAATCGCGATATGACCTTCTTCGGGCGTTGTTGTACGGTGGAAGAGCGCAAGAAAGCGGCTCGGCATCAAGGCGGCGTTTGCCAGAGCGGAGCGATCCTCCGAAGCGCCGTACTCTTCGATGAGCATCAGATTGGGCTCCCAGGAACAGGAGCCGGCCACCGGCGCGAGGGTGCGGCAGTAGGGGATGAACCAGCCGTCGATGCCGGTATTCCATCCGTTCCTTTGAGCCAGCGCAAACAGCGTGGCATTCGGATCGTAGGCGATCCAGCCGCGTGAGGAATCGTTTCTATAGAAAAGCCGCCCATCCGTTGAGCTGCGAATCTCGTCGATGGGCTGACCGATGAACAGCGATGGAATGATGCGTTCGGTGTAGGAGCCCGCGGGCCTGACGTTGCCGAACGAAAAGCTTTCGCCGCGCATCCGGTCGAAGTTGGGAAGTTGTATATCCGCGGCCGGGCGGTCGAATGTCTGATGGTAGGAAAGCTCGTCGAAGAGTATCCAGATAATGCGCCGATGGGAGACACCCTGCTCGGGCACGGACAACCGCGCGGGAGCGGCGTTTTGGTCGGGCCGGGGGGCGAGCGCGACGTGAAGAAGCTGCGGAACGATCCACAAGGCAGAGAAAGCGACGCCTGCAACGCACAGCCGCACCGCGTGCGCAGCCGGCTCCGCGACACGGGGAAAGAGCCATGCGAGGACCGCCGAGAGCAGAGGAACGAATACCGCGCCGCGCCACCAGATGCGGCTCCAGAATTCGATTCGATACTGAAGGTGGATCAGTTCCAGATTGGCGAAGTCCACGATAGCCCACACCATGAGGCCGGCAAACAGAGCCTCGAGGACGATGGCCGCGCGGCGAGGAAGATGCTGAACAGCAGCCAGGAACCCAGTCGCCAAAATGGCGTAGGCAAGCATATCGAGAAGGATGCCGCCCAGCAGGTGCGTGACCGGCAAGCGGTGATGATAGAGCGCCAGGTTGGAAGGGAGCAGGAATTTGCAGTAGTAAGGAAGGAGCAGCAAGAGGGCCGCGCCCACTCCCTCCAGTGTGAGCCGCTTCTTGGTCATATTCGCTCCACCAGCCAAAGCGAGCGCCCGTTGGCAAGCTGGGCGTGCCCGCACAGCAGAAATCGTTTTGAAAGTTCGTGAATGAAATACCCCTCGTTCATGTGGTTGTAGAGTTCCTGGCGGCCCCGGCATAGCCCATTGAATTGGGAATCCTCTTTCGGTATCCATTCGAGGATCGCCCAGCGGTTGGACAGCTCGCGCAACTGCTCGAGGATGGCCGCAAGGGGAATCTGATCGGCGACCAGAAGGTGATGGAGAATTCCCAGCATGAGGACGCAATCGAATTTGCCTCGCGCGCGGTCGAGCAGGCTGGCGCTCTCCAGGTTTTGCCAGCCGGCGGCAGGCGTAGGCCGGGCAAAGTCCGCGACTAACGGAAGGATCGGCAGCGCGGCGCTGTGCGCGGCCCGCCAATTCAGATCCGCTGCCTGCACATCCGTATCCCAGGCCACCACTTCGGCTCCGCATTCGGCGGCAATGCGCGAATACGTTCCGGTATTGGCCCCCACGTCAAGCACGTGGGAAGGGCTCATGCCGCGCAGCGCGCTCCTGACAAATGCCTGCTTGGCCTCGCGATCTGCCGCCTGGTAGTGTTGGGCGCGTTCCGGGTAACTGCTCCAGCGGGAAGCGCGCGCGGCAGGGGTCAATGCATGCAGAGATTTGCGCGCCGATTGCAGCAAGCGGCGCAGAGCGAAAGATGCCACGTCCTCAGAAACCCGCGGGCGGGCGGCTGTGAAGCGTGACATGTGCTGAAGCAGCAAAGGAAGAGTCACGAGCGAACGAAGCGGGTCGCGCCACCGCGACAAGATCGGCAGAAAGGGAGCCAGATCGGCCGGCTCGTATCCGTCGCGCCGTTGTTGGGTTGCCGAGAGCGGCCAGCCTAGATATGCATAGGCGGCGAGGGGCAGCAAGAATGTCCGCACGAATTGAGCATAGGCAATCCATAGGGGGCTATGCGGATCGCGGCGCTCGAAAGAGAGCACGTCAACAAAGACAGCCCGTGAGCCGGAGAAGAGGATGTTGAGGGGCGTTGCATCCTTCAGGATGAACCCCTCTTCCACCGCTTCTTCGCAGAGGCCGAGTGTCAGCGAAGCTGCTGCCATCCATTGGCTTGGCGGCCACTCCCATGGATAAGTGGGAAAGAAGATGGGCTCATGCTCAAGCAAGATCGGGTGGCCTGGCTCGGCGTCGACAATCGTCGTTGACGCCATGCGCCCTTGCCGAATCCAGCGTTGCGCCAAAGGTGACCGAAGCCAGTCCAACACCGGCGCCGAATGCTGCGGGTAGACCTCGCGGAAGATCCGATTCCCTTCTCCGTAGAGCCGGCCTTGAGGGTCGCGGAAAGTTTTCTCGGCGATGGGAAAACAGGCGCTCACTGCCTGGCGGCCTTTTCGCGCTTCGGCCCGGAGTGCATAGTCAGGCTCTGAAAGAACTCGCGCAAGCGCCTGCGCAGGAGAAAGACCATGCCGGCTATGGCAGTGCTGACGATTTGGAATGCAAACAGGCCGGAACCGGGATCGACGTATGCGTAAGCTGGCCGGGTGAGGACGCTGAACACGGCGAGAAATTGAATTGTCATCAGTGAAAAGTTCAGTCCTCTACACAACCATCGCATGGACCCGTCTCCTCTAGTGGATTTAATCGACTTCTGTATCGTAGTTCTCCTGAAGATCGGCTGAACGTAATCGCACATGAATGTCGAATGCAGGATTTCTAGAATGGGAATCTTCAGAATGGGGAAATATCCAGGCTATCGCTGCCTACTCTCGAATCGGGCCTGAGATAGGTTGAACTCGAAGCAGTCTTTAGGCGAGCAAGCAGTCAATCCCGCGCTCGAGCAACATCTGGCGATGCTCGGGAGCGAGGCCGCTGTCGGAAATGATCTGATCGAGTTCGGCGAGATCGGCGACGTGAATCATGGCATTCCTGCCGAATTTCGTGTGGTCGGCAACGATGACCACACGCTGCGCGCTCTTCATCATGGCGCGAATCGACTCGACCACCAGAGCGCTGGTGTCGCTGATGCCGTCCGCGGTGATTCCGCGGATGCCCATGATGGCGACATCGGCCGAGATGCTGTGAAGCATGCGCTCGCAGACGGGCCCAAACTGAATGCCTAGCCGCGGATAGAGGTATCCGCCGGTCAATGTAACTTCCGTCTGCCTGCACTCCCAGAAGACCTGGGCAACCGGAATGGAGTTGGTGATGATCTGAATGGGGCGGCAAAGCAGGCATCGTGCGACTTCAGCCACCGTCGATCCGCCGCCAAGAATGACGGTCTGGCCATCCTGAACGAGATCGGCCGCGGCCCGCCCGATGCTCGTTTTTTCTTCCTGGCAACTAACCGAGAGGCGTTTGAAGTCGAGCGCCTCCTCGCGCGAAGAGGTGGACATCGCTCCGCCGTGAACGCGGCGAATGCTGCGCGTGCTTTCCAACGCGATCAGATCGCGGCGAACGGTCGCCCTGGAAACCTCAAGTCCGGCGCACAGATCCTCAAGACTGACGAAGTCTTGCCGCGACAAGGCATCCTGGATATATCGGAGACGCTCGACCTGATTCATCGTGACAAAGGTCCCATTGGGCAATCACCTGAGAGTTCGCGCTCCGGCGCACGAAACATTCACTTGCCGCCAAGCGCGCCCATGACAGCATCCGTAACCGACTTGACGAGCGACTCGAGATCCGCCTCCCGGGCTTTGCCGGTATTGCCGTCGCATGGGCACGGGGTAAGCGCGATCGAGCCCGGAACTTCGAGATCGGACAGTTGGCACTCTTTCATCTTTGAAGTATCGAAGCGGACATCGGGCAGGCCCAGCTTCTTCTTGATAGCCAGCAGATCGGCGCCTTTTTGTTCCGATATATAAGAAATCGGAACGCCCAGTTGCGAAGCCAGCATCAAGGTCCAGCAGTAGGTCTCGAGCACTTCCGCATACCACTCGGCGTGGGTAACTGTGTCTGCCCAGCAGATGATTCCGTGATTGGCCAGCAGCACCGTGTTGTGCTGCTTGACGAATGGCAACACTGTCTGGGCAAACGCAGCGGTTCCCGGCGTTTCGTACGGCGAGATTGCGACCTTGCCCACGAACACTTCAAACTCCGGGATGACCAGGTTCGGTGGAACCTTGCCCGTGATTGCATAGGCTGTTGCATGAGGTGGATGGCAATGAACGCAGGACTTGGCTTCCGGCACCGCCTTGTAGATTTCGAGGTGCAGAAAGATTTCGCTCGTGCGCGGCCTGGTTCCCGCCACCTGATTTCCTTCAAGATCCACCAAGCTCAGATCCTCGGGAGTAAGGTCGTACTTGCTCACCAGCGTGGGCGTGCAAATCACTTCATTGGGACCGATGCGATAAGAGATGTTGCCACCGTTGCCGTCGACAAACTGGCGCATCCAGAGCTTGCGCCCCACGGCGCAAATCTCTTTCTTGATGGCTTCGGCTTCCGGCGTGAAGAACAGCCTGGGATTGGCGGGGCTGCGGCTGGGCGTGGCGGCACTGCTGCCATAAGCGCCTGAAACGGGCGCGGGGGCTGAAGCGCTGGGCGCGGCGGGGCTGCCGTTGCCGCTCGCTACCAGGGCTATATTGTGCTGGGCCAGGAAGTCGCGCGCCGACGGGGTGACGACACAGTTCTCGCCCACAAGCACGCGCGTTGCGCCCGCCGCAACCGCACTCTCCGCATCGCGCATGGCCAGCAGCTTCTTGCCGGAAATATCAAAGTTTTTCGCTTCGCTCTTCACTTACCCACCTCATATCTGCAAAGAATCGGTCCGCGGCTGAATATTTATTGAATCCACAATCAGGGAACAATACGCGTCCACCGGCACGGCATTGGGCCAGTAAGGATTCGCCGCTTCCCTTCCTTCGGTAAACGCCACCATCTGCCCGCGTGCGGCACCGAGCGCGTCGATGGCGACAAGCGATTTGCCGCCGCCCAGGCCATTGCCGGCGCGTAGGTTCTCCATCGTGACCGGCTCCAGAACAACAAGCGTCTTGCCGCGAAACGCTGATACCGCCGGATTGAGAACCACGTGACCGCGAACGATGCCCAGTCTCATGCGTTGCTCCGTTTCGCGTTTTCGCGCGCTTGCAATTCATCGACAATTCCCGCGACGACCATGCGCGCGGGCGTTGTGTTGCCAAGGCGCGTTCGCGCGATATCGCCGTCGGTTGAAACCACCACGGTAGACCCGTTTGCCGCGCCCAGCCAGTCAACGATCACGATCGGTTCCACTCCCACGCTTCCGTCGGCCTCAAGCCGCTGCGCAAGCAGAAAACGGCAGCCATCCAATGTCGGATGCTTCGTGGACGAGACCACTGTGCCCTCGATGCGCGCCAGAAACATAACTACACGATCCGCAATGCGCTGCCGACGACCATCTGCCGCTCGCGCGTAAAAGTAAGCGGCGTGGTGATGCCTTCTCCGGTGGGCGTGGCAATGCTGTGACTGAAATATCCTGGGCCACCGACGCCCAGCGAAGCAGGCGATGCGGCGTTCTGAATAAAGAGCGTGGTGTTCATAGCGCGCGCCATGCGTGTCGCTGTCTCGGCATTTTGCGTATGAATGATCGCCGTGTGCCGGTAGCCGTGCTCGGCCTTGACGGACGCCGCAATGCCCGCATCAACATCGCGCACACGCACCACTGGAACGAACGGCATCATCTGCTCTTCCACGACATAAGGATGGTTCTCATCCGTTTCACCAAAGAGGAGCTGCGTGTTTGCAGGCACGCGCACGCCAGCAGCCGCTGCGAGCACAGCAACATCCTTGCCCACTAAGTCCTTTTTCACATGCGCGCGCGCGCAGCCACCGCCCCCGCCATCAAACGTAAAGGCTGCCTTGGTGAGCCGTTCAATCGCGCCTGCATCCAACTGGTAGGCGCCGGCGCGGCGCATGGCGTCAATGAATTTGTCCGCGACTGAAGCAACAACGAAGATTTCCTTTTCGCCGATGCAGAGCAGGTTGTTGTCGAAGGATGCGCCCGCGATAATGGACTCCGCGGCGCGATCGAGATCGGCGGTTTCGTCCACCACAACCGGAGGATTGCCCGGCCCCGCCGCAATCACGCGCTTGCCGGACTTGCTCGCAGCTTTCACAACGACAGGGCCTCCGGTAACGCAGAGCAGCGCGATCTTGGGGTGATTGAAAATCTGCTCGGCGGCCTCGATGCTGGGTTCGACGATGGTGGTAAGGACATTGGCGACGCCCAGCTCGCGCTCGATTTCGCGATTGAACAACTGCAATGCATATTGCGCAACCTTTGCGCCAGAGGGGTGCGGCCCAAAGACGGCGGTATTGCCGGCGGCAAGAATGTTGATGGCATTGGCCGCCATGGTCGGCACCGAGTGCGTCACCGGCAGCATCATGCCGATGACGCCCCAGGGAGCGCGCTCGATGATGCACAAGCCGGTCGAGTCGCTGCGGGCGCTGCTGCCGCTGGCGCGCATAGCTTCAACGCCAAGCACATAGCGCATGTTCGTCAGCTTCAGAATCTTGTGGTCGAGGCGGCCGACTTTGGTCTCCTCGAATTCCATCCGGCCCAGTTCCTCGCGTCGGTCGTTGCAGATGCGGCGCACGATATCGATCATGCGCCCGCGATCTTCAAGGCTCATGGCCGCAACCTTCTTCTGCGCCTCGAAGGCCGCATTGACGGCTTCGTCCACAGTGGAGAAGACTCCGTCGCGCGACGCGTAGACTGGCGCGGCTGCGGCGAATGCGCCCGGCTGTTGCAACTGGACGCGAAGCCGCGCGACGACTTCCTTTGCGATCTCCGCGATCACCTGCTCCTGAATCTGCATTTAAGGCTTCTCCAATACTTTGCCTTCGACCTCGACGGCATCGACAATGCCGACAATCACCGCGTCTACCGGCGCATCTTTGGTTGCCGGAGTCAACCGCGCCGAACTGCCCTGCGTAAACAACACGCACTCGCCTACGCCCGCGCCAACGCTGTCCACTGCTACCACTGAGCTGCCCGAGATTTGCAGCGCGCCGTCGCGGCTGATGTAGGGCTGAATCAGCAGCAGCTTCATGCCGAGGAACTTATCGTTCTTCTGGGTGGCGACAACATTGCCGATGACTTTCGCTATGAACATGCCGGCTCACCTCGTGCGGCGCGGCAGAGAAAGCTCTGCCGCCTGCGGTTATTTCGGCAGTACGGTTCCGAGATTCCCGTGCGGCCGCGCGATGACATGCACGCTCTGCACCTCGCCCACGGCGCGAGCGGCGCTGGCCCCGGCATCCACAGCGGCGCGGACCGAACCCACGTCTCCCTGCACAAACACCGAGCACAGACCGCTGCCGATCTTGTTCCAGCCCACGAACTCTACGCTGGCAGCCTTCAGCATCGCGTCGGTAGCCTGCACCAGTGCGACCAGGCCCTTCGTTTCGATCATTCCAATCGCTTCATTGGCCATTTCAATTCTCCAAATTCCGTATTACTTCAAGAGGCTATCGACAAGCGCATCGTGCGGACGCGCAATCACATGCGAGGAGACAAGCTCGCCCACGACCTTGGCCGCGGCCGAACCCGCATCCACGGCGGCGCGCACGCTGCCCACATCGCCGCGAACAATCGCGGTTACATATCCGCCGCCAATCTGCACGGTCTTTACCAGTTCCACGCTGGCGGCTTTCACCATCGCGTCACATGCCTCGACGAGTCCGACGAGGCCCTTCGTTTCGATCAATCCGATTGCCTGGCTCATCTGCTCTCCTCTGCCTCTTAGGCTCCGTTGGCTTTCTTGGGCGCGGCCTTCTTGTCCTGCTGGACAAAAGACGGCAGCTCGTCGTGGGGGCGGGAGATCACCTGAACGCTGACTACCTCGCCGATTCTGGATGCCGCTTCAGCGCCCGCGTCGGTGGCTGCCTTGACCGCAGCCACATCCCCTTCAACGAAGGCGGTTACCAGTCCGGAACCAACGGACTGCCAGCCGGCGAACGACACGTTTGCTGACTTGAGCATGGCATCGGTGGCCTCAAACAGCGCCACCAGGCCCTTCGTCTCAATCATTCCAAGCGCTTGTTTCATCGCTTCCTCTCTTCTTTGTTCGAGTTACTTGAAAAGTTCAATATCTTTGGTCAGATGGATGCCGCACGCATTCGCCTCATCCGTGTCCATGTGGACGTTGAGCTTGGACGTGGGGTCGATACGCACGTGAACGTTGTTGAATGTGATCCCCGCTTCGCCACCTATACGGAGCTTCATGCGGTCGCCCTTCGCTACTCCGAAGTGCGCCGCCTCCGCCGGATTCATATGCACATGGATCGCGGCGCGAATGAGTCCTTCCTTGAGCTCGACCACGCCCTTCGGTCCGATAACGATGGCGCCGGGAGTGCCCGCAATGTCGCCGGAGAGCCGAACCGGAATATCTGTAAAGCCGAGCATGATGGCATCAGTGAATGCCAGCTCGATTTGCGACTGCTTGCGCATAGGCCCGAGGATGCGAAGGTTTGAAATCAGGCGGCTGCGTGGCCCGACAATCGTCACTGTCTCCTTGGCCGCGAAGTTGCCTTCCTGAAAGAGCGGGCGATCGAAGGTAAGTTCCGATCCAGGCCCGAAGAGCACGTCCATATCTTCGCGGCAGACGTGCATGTGCCGCGAGGAGGTTTGCACCGTGAGTACAGGCGCCGCGCCGCTCTTGCCTTTCCCAAGGTATTCAAGAGCGACCTGGCGGACGATCCGCTCAACCATCGACCTATCGATGGAGCCAACCGAGTTCGGCACTGCCAAGCTTCCGCTTCCCATATGTGTTCCAACCTGCCTTTGCCTAGCTTGCTTGCCCTGCCAATGTTTTCTCCGCGGCGTTTGCGCGGCCGACAACATCCACCGTTTCGCGCGCTACGACGGTCTCTTCGTTTGCGGGAACAACCAGCACCTTCACGGCAGAGTTTTCCATGGAAATTGCGCCTTCACCTTTGAGGTTCCGATTCTTTTCCTCATCGAGTTCGACGCCGAATCCGGAGAGGTTCTTGAGAACCGCGGCGCGTATCTCCGCGCTGTTCTCGCCGATGCCGCCGGAGAACGTGATGACATCGAGGCCGCCCAGCGAGAGCATGAATGCGCCGAGATAATGGCGAATGGCGCGCGTGAAAACGTCGAGCGCCAGGCGCGAACGCTTGTCGCCAGCGGCGGCGGCCTGATTCAAATCGCGCATATCGCCGCATGTGCCGCTGATGCCGGCGAGGCCAGAGCGGCTGCCGAGCAGGGCCGCCATCTGATCCGGATCGAGCCCGAGCTTCTTCATCATGTGAAGCACGGCGAAGACGTCGATATCGCCGACGCGGTTGTTCTGCGGAAGCCCGGATTGCGGCGACGTTCCGAAGCTGGTATCTACGGCGACGCCGTTGTGAAAGGCGGCAATGCTGGAGCTGCCTCCCAGATGGCAGGAGATGTGTCGCAAATTGTTGCGGCCCAGCAGCAACTGGGTCCGCTCGCTGGCGGAGCGGTGGCTTGCGCCGTGGAATCCGTAGCGGCGAATGCCGAACTCGGTAATCCACTCGTAGGGCACGGCATAGGTGGTGGAGGCTTCATCCATATGCCGGTAAGGACCGGTCTCGATCACCGCGACCAGCGGAACGCCCGGAAGCTCTTTGCGAAATGCCTTAATGGCCGCGATGTAAGGAGGATTATGAGCCGGAGCGATGAACGAGAACTCCTCCATCGCAGCCAGAAACGCCTCGTCGATGATTTGCGGCGCATTGTGCGGGCCGGCATGGACTACCTTGAACCCGACCGCGCCCACCTCTGCTAAACTTGCCAAGGCTTTTCCAGGGCCCGCAATCGCCGCGATACAGTGGCGAATTGCCGAAGGGTAGTCGGGGCAATCACTGCCCGGCTGGCCGATCCGTTCGACGCGCCCTTCCGCCAAGAGGGTCTCGGACGGCATATCCAAAACGCGGTACTTGAAGGAAGTGCTGCCGATATTTGGAATCAAACATTTCATTTATGTGAACGATTTTGAACAATGTTGAAATCTTTTAGATAATACAGTACAGTTTAGGTCAGAGTCAATCGCCTTTTTTGACCGAATTCTGAGGGTGAACCTGAATGTCGGAAATTGCGGGGAAGTCGCGATCGGGTCTGGGAGGGAGCGTGTCCCAACATTCCTCTGTCGATCGCATTGAGGAGCTCGGCATTGTTGGAGCCGGCGGAGGCGGGTTCCCGGCAGCGGCGAAGTTCAGAACCAAGGTCTCGCTTGTGATCGCCAACGCCGCTGAGTGCGAGCCTCTGCTGCACAAGGACAAGGAGCTGCTTCACCACCTCTCCGAGCCGTTCCTGCGCGGCCTTTCGATCGCGATGGAGTTGGTCGGCGCGCCCGAGGGCGTCATCGGGATTAAAGAAAAATACCACGATATTATTGAGGCTCTGGAACAGCAGGCGCCGCACGGTGTTCGTGTTGTTCCATTGCCGGATTGTTATCCAGCAGGCGACGAATTCATTCTAGTGCACCTGGTGACTGGCCGCGTGATTCCGCCCGGCGGACTGCCTAAAGATGTCGACGCGGTCGTCTCGAATGTTGAGACGCTCATCAACATCGGCCTCGACCGTCCAGTTACGCACAAGTACCTCACCGTGGCGGGCGCGGTCGAAAATCCATGCACGCTGCGGGTTCCGGTGGGCATCACCATCGGCGAAGTGATTGAAGCCGCGGGCGGGGCCACCGTCGGCGATATCGGTATCCTGCTCGGCGGCGTGATGATGGCGAAGCCGGCGAACAGCCTCGACGTTCCCGTGACCAAAACCACCGGCGGCATTATCGTGCTGCCGGCCTCGCACTCGCTCATCCAGCGCCACAATGCTCCCATGATTCAGGTGAACCGCATCGGACGCTCGGCGTGCGATCAGTGCAGATTCTGCACGGAATTCTGCCCGCGGTTTCTGCTTGGGCATCCGATCGAGCCGCATCGGGCCATGCAGTCGCTGGGTTTTGCCACAGGCGCGGACCCCATGGTAGCCACGCTTTATTGCTGCGAGTGCAATCTGTGCTCGCTTTTTGCTTGCCCGGAGGATCTCGATCCAAAAAACGTGTGCGTGCAAGCCAAGCCGCTGGCGCGGGAACGCGGGCTCACCTTCAAAGGCGACCCCGCATCGATCACTCCTCATCCGATGGGCGAGTACCGGCGCGTGCCGATGCGCAGGCTGATTGCCAAGCTGGGCCTGGGCGAGTTCAACAATACGGGGCCGCTGGTGGATTACGCCTTTGCGCCGCGCAAAGTCACGGTACTGTTGAAGCAGCATGCGGGCGTGCCGGCGGTGGCGACAGTCAAGTGCGGCGACCGGGTTCGCGTGGGCGATCTGCTGGCCGCGCCGCCGCAAGGCAAGCTCGGCGCGCGCATCCACGCCAGCATCGACGGGGTAGTCGCGGTAACTCGCGATGCGGTGGTCATTGAAGCTTAGTTAGCTGAGTTGAAGGAGTTCCAATCGTGCCTGACATCAGTTCTATCGGACTTATCGAGTTATCCAGCGTGGCTACCGGTTTCCTGGTGCAGGACACCATGCTGAAGGCCGGCAACATCAAGCTGCTGATGGCCCGCAGCATCTGCTCGGGTAAATACCTCATTGTGGTCGCGGGCGACGTAACTTCGGTGGCAGCGGCGGTGCAGGCCGGAGGGGTCGCGGCGGGAGCTTCACTGATCGAGAGGCGGCAGATCGCGCGGGTGCACCCTTCTGTTTTGGAGGCAATTTCGAATGCCGTCGACATCGATCCCAGGCAGTTGCGCTCCATCGGTATTGTCGAGACATTCTCGGCGGCAAGTATCATTGAAGTGGCCGATGCAGCCGTTAAATCCGCCAATGTAACGCTGCTCCGCATTCACCTGGCGATGGCTCTGGGCGGCAAGGGATTTGTGCTGATGGCCGGCGATGTCGCCAGCGTGCAGGCAGCGGTGGCGGCAGGCGCCAAAATTGCCGGCGAGGACGGAATGCTGGTGGGCAAGGGTGTGATTGCCGCGCCTTCCGAAGAGCTCTTTCGGGATTACATATAATCAGCGGCCAAGCCAGAGGGAAACTCCACCTGTGACCGACCGGCCCGGCATGGTTACTCCATCGATCTCCTGATATCCGGTGTTACTCAGATTCCCGAGCCGCAGATAGGGGCGGATTATTCCTGAGTCATGGATCAAGTTACAATTCCACACCGGATAGGGGGAAGCATTCCATGGCGGATTTCCCTGCTGCTGGTAGGGTTTTGCCAGCCGCACCGTATTGGTGACGGAAACGTTGTGTTTCAGCAAGGCTGTCCATGTTCCTTGCAGATTCTCCACCGGATAGTTGAGGGCATATTCCGATTGCAGGCCATGCAAGGGCGGCTGCGCTCCGGCAAGCCCTGTCCACGCTACGCGGATCGTCTGCGTCTTTGCCGGTATCCAGGTCATCGAAGCCTCAACCCCTGTGAAATGCAGGCCGCTGAGGTTGACGGCATTCCATTGCGAAGCGGGTGAAGAGCGCACATAGTCGATGGTGTCGTGCTGGCGGTTATAGAACCCGGTGGCGGAGAGCGATAGGCGGCTTGATCGCGCCCAATCCACACCCCCTTCGCCGGACCATGCAGACTCAGGTTTGAGGTTGGGATTGCCGTTGGTCGATGGGTCGGAGTAATAAAGATCTGTGTAAGTCGGTATCCTGAAACCATACCCGCCGCTGGCTCGAAGTTTCACCCCGTCTGTCAGCCGCAAACTCCCGGCCAGATGCGGCGAGAGTACCGATTGAGCCCCGCCGGAGAATAACTCCTCCCGCAAGCCGGCAGATAGATTCCAGCGCTTCTTTGCCGGACGCAAATCCAGATCGACATACCCCGTGCCGCGATTCCGGGCATGAAGTCCAAGATTGTTGCTCCGGATGCTATCGCCGTCCGATTCAAGCCCGAACAGAAGCACAGAAGTGGACCGAATGGTCTCGGTTCTGCGCACCGACGCCTGCCATGCCCCGTCGATGTGGTTATTCTCGTAGACCGAAGGCGCCTCACGCAGCAGAATAAACTCGTCCGTGTGACGCCGGTAACCGAAGGCCGCCACGGTGTGGCCGCCTAACTCCTGGCGGCCGCTGGCAAACCATCCCTTGGTCCGTTCCCATGAGTCATACGGCCCATAAAACTGATTTGCCCCGAAAGCACGGTCGCTGGCGGCAAACAACAAGTCAGAGACACCTAGTCTGGAACCGGCCCAGCTCTCCAGCGAACTATCTTCGTTGGTGTAGTCACGGTCCGCCATAAACCCGCCGGATGAATTCCGGCCAGCCGTGAGGCGGGCGCTCCACCGTTTATGCGCGATAGCGGCCAGCAGAGACTCTTCGTACGATCCAAAGCTGCCGCCGCCGGCGCGCAAGCGGAGCGAAGATGCCGGGGGCGCGGCGGTGAGAAAGTCGGCGACGCCGCTCAGCGCATCTTCGCCGTGTAACGTCGAGCCCGCACCGTGCAGAACTTCGATCGAGTCCATTGCTTCGAGCGGAACAGACAAGTCCAGATTGTGATGCGCGGTCTGACTATCGTTGACGCGGAATCCATTCAACAGCACCAGAGCCTGCTCGAATGTTCCCCCGCGCAGAACCAGGTCCGCCTGTCCACCGCCCGCGCCGCGCTGTTCGAGAAAGATCGACGAGTCCTGCCGCAGCGGATCCTGGGGCGACTCCAGCGAAAGGGCATTGCTTTCCACCGGGA
>Ga0182016_10000758_pt1 | contig 40099 bp, 39 predicted proteins | sample 712S2MmetaG_FD_120491 | JGI IMG/M metagenome (GOLD analysis project Ga0182016, IMG submission 120491) | Permafrost microbial communities from Stordalen Mire, Sweden - 712S2M metaG | ecosystem: Environmental > Terrestrial > Soil > Wetlands > Permafrost | place: Sweden: Stordalen | collected...
AGCCCTTCTGATTGCCGTCGAGCCGCTGCATCCTGCGCATCATGCAGTGATGCTTTCCGTTCCTGCGGCAGCAGGCCGGAAGATTTGCGTCTGCGTCCGGGGCAAAGAGCGGCGCGATCAGCGTCCAGCTGAACAACATCATCAGCGAAAGTGCGATTACGCGCCGCATTGCCAAAGAACATTCTATCTGTGAGCGCCTATTTCACAAATCCATCAAAAGACCGACAGTAGATGGAAAATCGCTCTACGCCCTGTACTCTGACATACAATCAGGAGTGGTTGCAGGAGCTTATATGGGCATTCTCAGAAGAATTGGCGTGGCGCTGGATTCCGATCTTCTCAAGCAGTTCGATCAGTGGATGGGTAAGAACGGATATGCCAATCGGTCCGAGGCCTTTCGCGATTTGATTCGTGACCGATTAGTTGGTGAGCGGACATCGTCTCCGAATGCCGTCGTCGTGGGGACTGTCACCCTGATATATGACCACCACGAGCACGGTGTCGGCGAAAAGCTGACAGATTTGCAGCACGAACATCACGAACTGGTCGTCTCCACCAGCCACGCGCATCTCGATCACGATTCCTGCCTGGAGGTGCTTATCGTGCATGGCAAGTCGGCGGCGGTGGAAGAATTAGCCAGCAAGTTGCTCGCTCTGAAAGGGGTGCAGCATGGGCGTTTGGTGATGACTGTTCCCGCGCAGGCGCTGGCTGCACCTGCGGAGAAGGCACACAAACATCCGCATCCGCATAAACACTGATCCGCCGCAAGAAGAAACAAAAGTGGCCGGGAAGCATTTGCTCCCCGGTCGCTTCCCTTGTCCTGAAATCTCTATGATTCGTTCGACTTACCAAAACGATAGGTCAAGTTGACGCTGACATAGGACGGCATCTGTCAGAAGCTTCTTTCTAGCGCAAATCGGAACAGAAACGGTTCGGTGGGGTGGTTAACGCGTCCGAATGCCGGCGCGGTTGTTGGAGATATTTGGTAGACATAGGCGTAGTCAATGTCGGCATCTTTGCGGTTCAGCATATTCAGGAGTTCGGCCGTAACGTGCCATTTCTTGAAAAATTGATAACCGATCTCCCCATTGAGCAACACCGTTTGATTTGACTGATAAAGTCCGTCCGACGTCAAGTAGCGCGGGCCAAAGTAGCGCAGACGCAAACTCGACGTGAAGCCTTTGTAATCGTGCAGAGTGGCGCCCGATGAAATCACCACCTTCACCGCTTCGGGCACCAGCTTGCCACCCGGACCTTGCTGTTGCCAATAGACGTTGCCATCATAGTTGCCACTTACCGTAGGGCATGAAGCAGCGCCGGTAGTGCAGACATACAAGGGCGCATTTACGACCTGATATGTCGCATCAAATGGGTCTACAAAAGTGAACTGGGCACGGGAATCCGCAATATCGGCATCGAAAGCCAGATGTTCCGTCGGCGTGTAGTAGTTCGCCCATTCGATGCCATAGCGGTTGCTCGACTGCTCTGAAGCAATCGTGCCTCCGGTGTCGCCATCCTGCGTCAGTTCGGAGTTACTGTGGAGATACCACAGTTCAAAGGTACTTTGCAGATGGGGGACGGCCGCAGTGCGCAGACCGATTTCCCCGCCCTTTTGCTCGACCAGTGGTGAGATTTTCGGCTGGATCTGGCCGGGGTAAGGATAGTCCGGCGAAACCGGTTCCACCATCTGCGTTGAGCCACGCCCGTCGTTGCTGTGGAAACTGAATCCGCCCTGTAAATAGAACTCTGTATTGGCCCACGGTCCAAAAATCAAACTCGCTTTAGGGCTAGGCAGGAACTTGACAGCCGAGCCGGAATTGAGTGCGTTCGGAATGGCGCTGGTGCCGTCGGACAAAGCAGTAAGGTTCGGGTAAGCCAGGCTGGTGACGACAAATTTTTCTTCGTCACCGCGCAGGGCCAAGACCGAGCGGAATTTGCTCGCCCACTGAATCTTGTTTTCCACCAAAGCACTGCCGATCATGTCCGTAAGGTTATCCCGCGACGTGGTCGCTGGCAATGTGGGGCAGGTGCTGGTGTCAAAAGTGGAGCCGGTGGGAACAGAGAAAGAGGCGGTGGTGCCGACGGCAGTGCCGGCAGCGGTGCCGTTGATCGTGCTCGTAGGCAATATCACGGTAAGGGTAAGAGGAGTATTCGGAGCCAAATCTATGCAGGCGGGACCATTGCCGGCATTGGGAAGACCGGAGCCGGCGGCGGGGAAGAAACTGGCGCCGGTGGCGGAATAATCGGTTTTGGTCGTGTGCGCACGATTTACCGTCCGGTAAAGGCCGTTGTTGATCCAATCGTTGCGGAACTGCACGCCGAAGGTATTGGACATCTTGCGGCCAAACCATGTGCTGAAAATCGTGTGGTGTGCGTCCAGGTAACCCACCCAGCGCCTATCCTGCTGATTGAACTGGTCCTCTTTGCTGTAGTCCACCAGATAGTAAGTGAAATCAGAATATAAATCGAGATCGTAATACCATACAGCGGCCATGATCTTCGACTCGGAACTTGTGTCCTGGTGATGCCATTCACCCTGCAAGCTATAACGCTGGCTGTGCCCGCCGTCAGACGGGTTCAGTGTGCCGAAAAAACCAACGTAGGGTTCGCCGGCAACGGGGGTTTGTTGGGCGGTAACGGGGATTTGATCGCTAGAGTTCCATTTTCCGTGGTAAGCGTGGGCTGTGATGCTGGCGCCATTGGTGTCGTCGCCCTGGCTGTAGGTGAGCAATCCGTTGATTTTGTTAAAACCATCGGGATGCACCCAGGGGCCGTCATAGTAATACTCTTCTCCGCCGTATAGCAAATTGCCCTTGCCGAACCTTTGCGATGCGCCGAAAACAGCCCGTCCATAGATATGCGTGCCGCCTTCCACCTTGGAGAAGTTCTCAGGCAGCGTCTTGAAGAACTCCACATGGGCATTTGCAGCCGAGCTAAAGTTGCCGACATTCGCGTAAGTGGGGTAGCTGCCTGAGTACAGTAGACTCTACATATAGTGGTTGCTGATCCTTCAACTCCGGAAGTTTACCCTCCCTATCCGGGAACATGGCAGGAGTTTTGCTCCTGGTTTGCTGATGAGCAGGCCTGCGCCGCTTATCTGGAGCGATTGCGATGGCCAACCGGGGTTCGTTGTCCAAAGTGTGAGCAGGGAAAGGGCTGGCGGACGGCAGATGGGCGCTGGGCTTGCTCGGGTTGCGGCCGCAAAGTATCGGTCACGGCAGGAACCATCTTCGACCGCAGCCGGATTTCGCTTCAGGAGTGGTTTGCCGCCGCCTGGTACATGACCAATCAAAAGCATGGAGTGAGCGCTCTCGGCCTCCAGCGCTTGCTGGGGCTGGGCAGTTATCAAACCGCCTGGACCATCTTGCAGAAGTTGCGCACGGCCATGGTGCGGCCTGGGCGGGATCGTCTTCATGGCTCGGTTGAGGTGGATGAGAGCTATGTGGGCGGCATAGAGCAAGGCGTTCGCGGGCGCGGCGCTGAGACCAAGTTCATTGTGGTGATCGCCATTGAAGTGCTGTCGCCAAAGGGGTTTGGCCGTGTGCGTATGCAACGTGTGGACGACGTTTCCGGCACCAGCCTACTTCCGTTTGTCGCGGCGGCGGTTGAGACCGGCTCAGAAGTTCACACCGACGGCTGGAAAGGTTACAACGGCCTATCCAAACAGGAATACCGGCACCGAGTGACGAACATTTCCAGCAGCGGCGATCCGGCGCACGTTTCCATGCCGGGGGTGCATCGCATTGCCGCGCTGCTCAAACGCTGGCTGCTCGGCACGCATCAAGGATCGGTCACAGCCGCGCATCTTGACGCGTATCTCAACGAATTCGCCTTCCGCTTTAATCGCCGCCACTCTCGCCGTCGCGGTTTGCTTTTTCTGAGGCTTATGCAACACGCGATGGTCACTCAACCAACTCGGTTCAGGCCGTCGCGTTCTTTCGATTCGATTGCAAAACACAACCTGTAGTGGTCACTGTACTAAGGCAGCTACCCCACTCGCGTAATAAGGGCCTTTCTCGAAATCCACCCGCTTCACAAACTCCGGGATGACGGTGTTCATGTCCGAGTAGCCCTCGCCGTGCGCGTGCGACGGCAGGTTAAGTGGCATTTCGTCGAGGAAAATGGCGATATCCGTGCCGTGGTCGAGATTGAAGCCGCGAAGAAAATATTGGTTGGCCTTGCCGCCGCCGGCATGTTGCGTGATGATGAGACCGGGAACCGTCTCCAAAACTTCTCCCGAACGAAGAATCGGACGATCTTGGATTTCTGTTGCGCCCACCGTACCTTGGGTACCGGATTCGGCAACGCCGACAAGTTCATCCTCACGGCCCTGCACGTTGATGGTAGTGCTCACGGAGCCCACTACCAGAGAGATGCGCAGCGGGGCCGGCGCCCCGGTGGTCCCTATCGTGACAAGGATTTCTTTGGTTTCAAAACCTGGATTAGATACGACGAGTCGATGATTACCTGCCGCGAGTCCAGAAATGGTGAAGGAGCCGTTGGTGTCCGACTGTGTCGTTCTTTGTACAGTACCGTTCGCGCTTCGAACCTGCACGGTAGCCCCGGCAATCACCGCGCCAGACGTGTCAACGACAGTTCCTGATAGCTGAGGCGAATAGGCCTTATCACTTGTGGCGACCGGCTGACCCTGCGGATCGAGCACATGCCCGCCGATCGTTGCTTGCTGCGCGGAAAGCAGCGAGGCCCCTGTGAACAGAGCAAAGGGAACAAATCTGCGGAAAAGCATCTGCACTGGCTCCTGAAGGGTTTGGACAATCTATTGCGCTTGCAAATGGTCTGGTTTCCGGCCAGGGCGCTGGCACCCCGACCGGAAGTACCTGCGGGAGGCATGGATTCGTCCAGGGATGATTGTCGCACAGATAGCACGAATATGTAAATAGTATGCGCATACATAAATAGTATGCGTATGCTGAATGGAAGGAGGAATTGTGCGGAAAATCTTACGCTTATACTCTCTTAGCGGTGCGGCTGCACTACTGTTGGCCGCGCCGGCAGCCGCACCACAACAGCCCCAACTGGAGGCCCGCGTCCTCCAGCTTGCTTGCGCGGGCGGGGGCTGTCCGTTACTCCAGGGTGCTCCGCAGACGGCCGATATGCACAGCGCATAGGTTGATTTGCCGACGCAGATTGTCAGTACATCCCGTGGAATTCGGAAATACTCGACAGAACGCGCCAATGCGAATGAATACATCCCCTGAAACGCCGATTAGACAGGAAATCGCTCGGCACCTAGGAGAGTCCGATGATTTCAGCGATTTTTTCAGTCGAAAAGTATACTCGGCGCCCGAATCGCTTGCGCGCTGCATTGACTTGGCGTGAGAACTCCGTATCGGATCGAAGGCTGATGCGCAGTCCTTCTTCGGAACGGCTCAGAATCTTGGCAAGCTGCCCAGTTGTCAGCAGTGGCCCCGACGATTTGAAAAACTCCTCTTTTGCGCTAGGCACCGTAATCTTCCCCCTCGGTTTCGGGATCTAGGAGATAGGGTAGAGATCATTTGAAATTGATTACAGGGAGAATTTGTGGCCTAAAAATCCCGGCAAACTACCCTTCCGTTCTTGTCGCGGCATCTGATATAATAAATGTCACTATGGTAAGACTGGTCTGACGCTCATTTGGCTGTGGTGTGCCGCTGAGAGCAATTGCCGGAAGAGGGCGCTCGTCGGGTCCATCAGCTTATCCGCTTCGGGCTTTGTGGTGCACGAAACTCGATCTGGATCATCTCTCATTCTCCCCTCTGGGTATATAGCCCCTGCGATTTCGTCATCATTGATTTTCATTCTTGGATTTTGGTGTAGGGCTGCTTCGATGTCCACATAAAGTTGCAGGTCGATGTATGGAAGAACACCGTTTGTCCTCCACAAAGCAAAGAGTTCCGGCTCTATCCTCTTGGCGTTCGTCTTTTCCTGGCACGCCTTGTAGTGTTTTTTGAAATGGATTTCTGCTTCCGCATAAGGAACGTTGGCATCCATTGCGAAGAATGAAGTAAATCCCTCTGGAATGTGGCTTCCAATTGAATCACTCATGAAATCTCGGTCGGCCTCTACCGCATCATTGCCAAGAATAGAATTGTGGAAATAAACCTTGGAATCCTTTGCCCTCCATAGCGATAAGAGGCTCTTGAACTTTTCCAGGTATCTCGCTATCGCTCCGTGCTCGTGAGAGATGCGAGGAGGCTTCGAATTGGATTTGTATCCTTCTGCATCGTCACGTCTGGCATACCATATCCCGTTGTCCGGATATGGAGCATCGTGTTTGATGCGGCCAAGAACATGGTCCATGAAATCTCTTTTCTCGGAATCCAAAAGGCATATATTGAGAGAAAATCTGTAACTGTCATTGGTCGAACTGGATCACGTCCTCTTTTGACAAGATTTACCGTCCCAAAGTCAATGATATGGCTATACTTCTTTACCAGTTCGTCAACTGCGAGGATTGGGTCTTGCTGGATTTGCATAAGAATCTGATCAAAGCCAAGATCACGTTCGAATGGAAAGCGTGTATCTGAAGAGCGCGCTACGTGTCCATCCGCAGTTTCTTGCCAGAAGAGTTTCAGGTCTATACGGAACGCAAGCTGCTTCAGCCAATCAAGAGGCGAGGTTAAGTTCGAGAGGCCGTCATAGGCTTCCAATCTAAACCACGCTGGAATAGCAAGTTTCTCGCAACGCTTTCGATTCGCCATCTCTCTTCCTTTCGTGTTATCAGCTACTTCAACGGCCTTTCCTGCTCGGAATAAGATCGAGCTTTTCAACCAAATCCTCTGCCCGCAGATGCGTGTAGCGTTTGAGCATCTGCATCGACTTGTGGCCGCTGATGGCGGAGACTTCCTGGTCAGAGAATCCAGCTTCGACGAAACGGCTCACGGCCTCATGGCGGAGATCGTGGAAGTGTACGTTGACCAGCTTCAATTCACGCTTGATATTCAGCCAAACCGGATTGAACTGGTAGGGGCGGCGCTTGCCGTCCCGCCCTGGCTCCCCGAAGAAGATCAGGTCTGTGTCTATTGGACGCACGGGATGATTCAGCGCCTCACGAAAAACTGCGGTTGCCGCCGCACTCAGCGGCACGGTGCGCGGCGACGTGTTCTTGGTTTCAAGAAGGCGAACGACGCGGCGCTGGAGGTCTACTTGCGGCCTGCGCAGCGTCAGAATCTCAGAGGCGCGCATTCCGGTTGTGAGCGCAACGCGCACGATCCATCGCAACATTGGATTCGAGTGCTGGTCCACAGCCTCTAAGAGACGTTTCTCTTCTTCCTCAGTCAACCGACGATTGCGCCCTGGACCTGGCGCTGGACGGCGAATGCTCATCACCGGATTCATGACTAGGCCAATTCCCCATTCCTTGATGGCGATAGTGAACAGGTGGCCAAGCAGGGCCAATTCCAGGCGGACCGTATTGTTGGCGCGGGGAACGGGCTTCCCGCTCTCATCCTTGCGGTCTTCACCGGCAAGGCGCATATCACGGAAGCGGGCGATGATCTCAGGATTCAGAGCGGCGAGGGAGTACTTGCCGAGATGCCGCTCCAGAATCGCTGCGCGGCGAAGTTCACCCTCCTGTGACGATGGCCGCTTGGAGGGCGTGACCTCGGCGGTGTAGCGCTTCAAGGCCGCCGCCAACGTCATGCGCTCGGCTGTGACACGGACGATGTGAACACCCCGCACCATCTCATCCTCGGTGCGGCGCGCCCAGTCTTCCGCGTCTCGCTTGGTGCGGAATGTCTTGATATTGGTGGGCCAGCCATTCTTGCGAACAACCGCTTTCCAAGTTCCGGAAGGGGTCTTTACGAGAGTTGCCATATTCGCTCCGGTACAGTGCTGATGTTCCGGCACTGTACCGAAATTGTACCGAAAGCGAATAATAAGCGCAAGTGTACCGAGAACATGGCTGCTTTGATTGTCGCCGATTATTCTGTAGTCTATTGATTATAATTGTTTTATATTCATATTGTTTTGGTGGGCCTGCAGGGATTCGAACCCAGAACCAAGGGATTATGAGTCCCCTGCTCTAACCGTTGAGCTACAGGCCCGTTCATGACCTACGCCGACCGCTATGATGCGCGTAGCGAATATTGTAGCGGATAGCAGTCGACTGCTACTCCCTATTCCCTTCTACCTGCTCCCTGTCTTTTACAATCTCCTCATGAAGATTGGCTTTCTGGGCCTGGGCAAGATGGGAGCGCCGATGGCGATGCACTTGCTCGCTGCCGGCCACGAGTTGCGGGTGTGGAACCGCACTGAAGGCAAGACGGAACCACTGCTGCGCGAGGGGGCGATCGCCGCGGCCACTCCGGCCGAGGCGGAATTGGGCGCCGACGCCGTGATGACCATGCTCTTCGACGATGCGGCGAACGAAGAAGTGCTCTTCGGCCCCAACGGGCTGATGGATGCAATGAGCCCCGGAGTGCTGCACATCTCATCGAGCACCATCAGCGTGGCGCTGAGCGAGCGGCTGACGCAGGAGCACGCACGGCGAGGGCACGAATTTGTGGCCGCGCCGGTGTTTGGCCGCCCCAACGTGGCTGAAGAGGGACGCTTATGGATCGTGGCGGCCGGCGCGGAAAAAGCAGTTGCTCGGGCCCGGCCGCTGCTCGAACCGCTTTCGCGCGGCATCACCGTGGTGGGCACGGAGCCGCGCCAGGCGCACGCCGTCAAGCTCGGCGGCAACTTTCTTATCAGCGCCATGATTCAGGCGCTGAGCGAATCGTTTGTCTACGCGGAGAAGCAAGGCATCGATCCCGCGACATTTTTCGAGGCCGTGAACAGCGCCCTGTTCCAGTCGCCGTTCTACGCGGCCTATAGCAAAGTGATGTTGCACCCGCCGGAGAGCCCCAACGCAACCATCGAACTGGGCGAGAAGGACTTGCGGCTGCTGCGCGAAGCCGCCGCCGGCCGCGGCACGCGCCTGAGTCTGGCCGATCTGCTGGCCGAAGTCTTTGCCGAGGCCCGCGCCGCCGGACTGGCCCAGGAAGACTGGGCGGTAGGACAGTACAAAATGGCCCAGAAAAGAAGCCTGCCTGTAAGATAAAAGCTGAGATGCGACTGAAAGGCAAGATTGTCTTGATCACAGGGGCCAGCGCCGGGATTGGCGCGGCCACTGCCCTGGCCTTTGCCGCCGAAGGAGCGCGCCTGCTGCTGGCTGCCCGCCGCGCCGGAAAACTGGCCCAGGTTGCTTCGCGCGCCCTGGAGCACGGCGCGGCTGCCGTGCACTCCATCGACCTGGACGTGCGCAACCGCCATGCCGTGCAGCGCGCCATCGACGAGCTGCCCGAGGAGTGGGCGGAGATCGACATCCTGGTGAACAACGCCGGCCTCAGCCGCGGCCTGGAGAAGCTCTACACTGGCCGCGCTGAAGACTGGGAGGAGATGATCGATACCAACATCAAGGGCTTGCTCTACGTGACGCGGGCCGTGGTTCCCGGCATGGTGGTGCGGCGGCGCGGCCACGTGGTGAACCTTGGGTCGACGGCCGGCGAGATGGTTTATCCCAACGGCGCGGTCTATTGCGCCACCAAGGCCGCGGCCCGGACCATCAACGATGGGCTGCGCGAGGACCTGCTGGGCACGCCGGTGCGGGTAACGAGCATCGAACCTGGAATGGTGGAAACCGACTTCAGCCTGGTTCGCTTCCACGGCGACACGAAAAAGGCCGCCAAAGTCTACAAGGGACTTACGCCGCTGACGGCTGAAGATGTTGCCGATGCAATTCTGTGGGCCGTGACGCGGCCCGAGCACGTGAACGTTGCGCGCCTGTCACTGACATCGATCCATCAGGCCAATTCGCTGCTCATTCATCGCGAGCAGTGAGCGGGGCATTCGCCGCAATGCCAGCGCCGATTCGCGCTCGCGCGGAAGCTGCCCGATGGACGCCGGCTTTACTGCGCGGCCTTAGCCCAGCGACTGAATCTGCGCATCGATCTCCGCCAGCGCGGCTTCCAGGGCGGCGCGGCGGCCTGGATTCGAGGTTTTTTGCGAGAGGACACTCTCGCGTTGCAGATTGAGTGACTGCCGTTTGCGTTCCCGTGCCGCGCGCCGTTGGTCGGCTGCGCGTCTTTCTTCCGCATTATTTGTCATTTGGTTGCTCGATTGGGCCGCGGGGTTTTCCGGGGAATTTGCTATCTGCTCTTCCACAGACTTACTTTCCCATCCACGGGCCATATCTTCATTTTACGGGGAAGTTTGCCGGTTGCGTCCCGCAGAGTGACGAGCGAGGAACCAAGAAAGGATAGGATTTGCCATGCGCGCCTGGCAGGTTTCAGCCTTTGGCATTGATTCTCTGGAGTTTGTGGAGCGGTCCACGCCCGTGCCGGGCCCCGGTGAGGTGTTGCTGGCCGTGCGCGCGGTGGCGCTGAATCGTCGCGACCTGATGGTGGTCAAGGGGCTCTACAACTCCAAAATGAAGCTGCCGCGCATTCCCTGTTCCGACGCGGCCGGCGAAGTGGTGGCGGTGGGGGCCGGCGCTACGGCGTGGAAGCCGGGCGACCGCGTCCTGGGCATCTTCATGCAGAGCTGGCTGGACGGGCCGTTGACCCGATCCAAGGCCCGCGGCGCTCTGGGCGGCGACATCGATGGCGTGCTCGCCAATTGCGTTCTCCTCCGCCAGGAGGGACTGGTCGCGATGCCCGGCCACTTGAGCTTTCAGGAAGCCGCAACCCTGCCCTGCGCCGCGGTGACGGCTTGGAACGCCCTCACCACCGGCGAAATCAAGCCGGGATCGACGGTGCTGATTCAGGGAACGGGCGGCGTCGCGATCTTTGCCCTCCAGTTTGCGCGGCTCAAGGGGGCGCGGGTGCTCGGCATCAGCTCCAGCGACGAGAAGCTCGAACGGGCCGGCGCCATGGGCCTCGACGCGGGACTGAACTACCGCCAGAACCCCGACTGGGATCGCTGGGCACAGGACCAGACCGGCGGCGAAGGCGTGGACCTGGTGGTGGAAGTCGGCGGCCTGGGCACGCTGACGCGGTCGCTTAAGGCCATTCGCGTGGGCGGAACCATTGCGCAGATCGGCGTGCTTGCTTCAGGAACGGACGCCATCCCTCTTGGCCTTATTCTTCACAAGTGGGCGCGCATCCACGGCATCTATGTGGGCTCGCGCAAGGATTTTGTGGAGATGAATCGCGCCATCAGTCTGGCCGAGCTGCGGCCGGTTGGCGAGGAGTTCGACTGGAGCCAGACGCGCGAAGTCCTGGAGCGCATGGAAGAGGGCAGCCACTTTGGCAAGATGGTGCTGACGGTGAATTAAAGAGAGCAGCGGAGCTGGCGGAGTTTGTGGAGCTAGAGCGGCGGCCCGCGGGCGTGCGGGCGAAAGAGTGAAGGAGTGAACGCCGCCGCGCTTGTCGTCCGGACAAAAGAGCTTGTCGCTTCGGAATCCAAGCGTGGGCGCCGAAAAGCCTAACTCCGCTAGCCCCGCTAACTCCGCTAACACCGCTAGCCCCGCTGATTTACAGTGGTTCTGTGAACGAACTCTACGAGAAGATGCTTGCCGTGGCTCTTGACGAGGCTCGTCTGGGCCTTGCCGAAGGCGGCATTCCCATTGGCGCGGCAATCTTTACGCGCGCGGGCGAGTTGGTGAGCCGCGGCCACAATTGCCGCGTGCAGCAGGGCGACCCGAGCGTTCATGCCGAAACCGACGCCTTTCGCCGCGCCGGCCGCCAGCGCAGCTATCGCAACCTGGTGATGGTAACCACGCTGGCTCCCTGCTGGTACTGCAGCGGCCTGGTGCGGCAGTTCCGCATCGGCACGATCGTGGTGGGCGATAGCCATACCTTTTTGGGTGGCCTCGACTGGTTGCGCGAAAACGGCGTAGAGGTGGTCGATCTCGACAACCGCGAGTGCCGGGAGCTGCTCGCCGGTTACATCACCGCGAACCCTGAGGTGTGGAACGAGGATATTGGTGAAGAGTGAGAAGAGCAGGGACTAGGGATTAGGGAATAGGGAACAGCCTCAGGCTTCGAGTGCAACAGTCGCAGATTTTTTTGCGGAGGGAGCAGGGGTCTTCAGGCCCCTGAAAAGGCCGCAAGACAGGGGGGCCTTTAGGCCCGGACTCGTTCGCATCTGAATGGGTCAAGCCGTTTCTCATGCAATCGTGTCGAGCGCACACGGAGGATTCTTGGCGGAAGACCATGGGATGGAGGAGAATCCGCGCCTGCCCCGGCGCCGCTGGCGCATCGCGTGGCTGCTCGGCTTGGGCGTTCTGGTCAACTTCTTTGACCGCGTCAATCTCTCCGTCTCGCACGATGCGCTGATCGGCGCCTTTGGCATCTCCGATGTCGTCTTTGGTTATCTTGCCAGCTCCTACAACTGGACCTACGCCGCGTGCCAGCTTCCCATCGGCGTCATTCTCGACACGTTTGGCGTCAAGCGCGTGGGACGCGCGGGCACCTTTCTTTGGAGCGCAGCATCGTTTGCCGCCGCGGCTGCGCCCAACCTGGGCGGCCTCTTCGGCGCGCGCTTCCTGCTCGGCGTGGGCGAGGCGCCGTCCTTTCCGGCCAACGCCAAGGCCATCGGCCTCTGGTTTCCGGCGCGCGAGCGCAGTTTCGCCACATCGCTCAACGATTCCGCGGCAAAGTTTGCCTCGGCCATCGGGGTGCCTCTGATCGGAATCGTGCTCATCCACGCCGGATGGCGCTGGAGCTTTGCCTTTACCGGCGTCATCAGTTTTGCTTACTTCCTCGGCTTCTGGCGCGTCTATCGCGATCCCGGCGACGATCCGGAATTAACCGAAATCGAGCGCCATTACATTGCAGATCGCAAAACTCCGCAGGTCGCGGCGGAACGCGATGAAGAGGAACCGTCTTCGCTCGCGTCTCTTCTCGCCCAGCGCAAGGTGCTGGGCCTCGCGCTCGGGTTTGGCGCGTATAACTACGTGTTCTTTCTGCTGCTCTACTGGCTGCCGGCGTATTTGTCTTCGACTCTGCACATCGATCTCTTGCATTCGTTCGTTTACACGAGCGTGCCCTGGCTCTTCGCTACCGTGACCGATCTCGCCATCGGCGGTTGGCTGGTGGACTTCCTGGTGAAGCGCGGATGGAATGCGAGCGCGGTGCGCCGCGCGGTGCTGATCGGCGGAACGGCCTTCGGGCTCGGCATCCTGGGCGCGGCTCGTGCCGAAAATGCCACACAGGCCCTGGTCTGGATCAGCGTTTCGCTCGGCGGACTGGCGGCGGCTGCGCCGGTGGCGTGGTCGCTGCCTTCGCTCATCGCCGTGCGGGGCGACGTAGGCAAAGTCGGCGGCGTCATCAACTTCTGCGGGCAGGTTTCCGGGATCGCCGCGTCGATTCTCACCGGTTACCTGGTGTCGGCGTTTCATTCCTACGCATGGGCCTTTGCCGCTGCAGGCGCTTACCTGGCCCTGGGCATCGCCGCCTACGTCTTCCTGCTGGGGAAGATTGAAGTGCCGCAAAGGCGCGCCAGCACATCGACTAGAGGTGCGGCGTAAGCCCTGCCGAACACATCGTCGCTCCGCTAACTCCGCTGGCTCCGCCAGGCCTCTGGCCGTATCAAGAAGAACCTTCCCGTGCCCCATCCTTTCGCCTTTTTTCTGGCGAAAGGGTGGGATACCACGAATGCCAAGGGACAGATTCATGCTGTCAGAGACCCAGCTCCGCTTGTCTTTGACTTGCGTCATTCGCAAAGACCAGATTGGAATCAGCCCCGGACGCACCTCCAAAGTAATGCCACTTCTGGTGCATACGCGGAAATTTGTTCTCCTGTAACCTTGGTTGATGCACAATGGGGAGATGGAGGAAACACCGTAGTGCCGCGTATTCACTTTCACCAGCAGTTGGCCGAGCTCAAAGACAAGCTTCTGGCCATGGCTGCGCTGGCGCAGCAGGCGGTCGAGTCCGCGGTGGAGGCCTATCTGCGGCGCGACAAGGGCCTGTGCAAGTTCGTCAAGCAGAACGAGCGGGCCATCGACGGCGCGCAGCGCGAGCTGGACGAGATGGCCTACGAGTTGCTCGCCAAGGAACAGCCCATGGCTATCGATTTGAGATTTATTCTGGCCGTGATCAAGATCAACGGCGACCTGGAGCGGATCGGCGACCAGTCGATGAGCATCACGCGGCGCACCAAAGAGATCCTGCCGCTCGACGATGTGGATTTGCCGGCGGATTTTGCCGGCATGGGCGAGTTTGCCGGTCATATGATCCGCACCGCGCTTCAGGCGCTGCTCGACGGCGACGCGCGCCTGGCCGACACCGTCCGCGAGATGGACGACGAGATCGACCGCATGAATCGCCGCGCCCACAGCGATCTGCTCAAGATGATCGAAGAAAAGCCGCAGTTCACGCAGCAGGCCATGAACGGCATTCTGGTGGCGAAGAACCTGGAGCGGATCGCCGACCATGCGTCGAATATCGCCACCGATGTCATCTTCTGGATTCGCGGCGCCGACGTGCGCCACGAGCTGAGCATCGCGATGGACTGAAAAGGCAGCTTTCAGCTATCAGCTGTCAGCTTTCAGCTCTCTCCAGGCAGAACCGGCGATTTTGCTCTTACTAGCAGGTCGCGGAAAAACTCTTGCAGAGCAGGAAATGCGAAAGGGCACGACTTCAGTCGTGCCGTAGGTTCCGCAAAATTAGTGCAGGGCTTTAGCCCCTGGGGGACGTTCTCTCACGACCAGCCGCAAATTCGGCCTTCCTCCGCAGTCTGCCTGGAAAAAGCTGAAGGCTGATAGCTGAAAGCTTGCAGTTAAACCCCGATCACGTCGCAAAGCTCCTTCACCGCCGCGGCGCTCTTCTTGAGCGCGGCGTCTTCCTCCGCTGTGAGCCTGACTTCGACGATCTGTTCGATGCCGCCCGAGCCCAGCTTGCAGGGCACGCCGATAAAGTAGCCGGAGATGCCGTACTCGCCTTCAAGATAGGCTGCGCAGGGCAGAATCTTCTTCTTGTCCTTGAGAATGGCTTCGGCCATTTCGACGGCGGCAGCCGAGGGCGCGTAGTACGCGCTGCCGGTCTTGAGATGCTTCACGATCTCGGCCCCGCCGTCGCGGGTGCGCTGCACGATGGCGTCGATGCGCTCCTTGGGCAGCAGCTCGGTGATGGGAATGCCGGCCACCGTGGTGTGGCTGAGCAGAGGCACCATGGAGTCGCCGTGGCCTCCCAGCACCATGCAGCTCATGTTGTGCACGCTGACGTTCAGCTCCTCGGCAAGGAAGGTCTTGAAGCGGCCCGAGTCCAGCACGCCGGCCATGCCGATGACGCGCTGGCGGTTGAAGCCCGACAGCTTGTAGGCTGCCTGCGCCATGGCGTCCAGCGGATTGGAGACCACGATCAGGAAGCACTCGGGCGAATACGAGACCACCTTCGCGACTACGTCCTTCATGATCTTGTAGTTGGTCTGCAGCAGGTCGTCGCGGCTCATGCCCGGCTTGCGGGGAATGCCGGCCGTGATGATGACAATGTCGGAGTTGGCCGTGATCTCGTAGCTATTTGAGCCCTGGATGTGCACATCCGAGCGCTCGATGGGCTGCGCCTGGCTGAGATCGAGCGCCTTGCCCTGGGGCACGCCCTCGACCACGTCGACGAGCGCCACATCGGCAAGTTCCTTGGCCATAATCCAGTGCGCGGCCGTGGACCCCACGTTCCCCGCGCCGATGATGCTGACTTTCTTCCGCATTTCTATTCTCCTAGTCGTGAATCGTGGTTCGTGAATCGTGGTTCGTGAAGGGCAGCATCGCCGGGCGCGCTGCGGAGTTCTGGTGGCCTCGCTTAGGTGTGGGGAACAGCCTCGCCAACCACTGACCACGGTTCACGAGCCACGATTTACATATTCCCAATAACCCTCGTGGCGAACTCGCTGGTTCCCACCTTTGTTGCGCCGGAAAGTTGCCGCTCGAAGTCGTACGTCACAAATTTCTGCTGGATGGTCTTCTCCATCGCGCTCTCGATCATGCGCGCCGCTTCCTTCCAGCCGATGAACTCGAGCAGCATCACTCCCGACAGAATCACCGAGCCGGGATTGATTTGGTCCTTATCGGCGTACTTGGGCGCTGTGCCGTGCGTGGCCTCGAAGACCGCGTAGCCGTCGCCGATGTTGGCGCCGGGCGCAATGCCCAGGCCGCCCACCTGCGCCGCCGCCGCATCGGAGATGTAATCGCCATTCAGGTTCGTCGTGGCGAGAATGCTGTAGTCCTCGGGGCGAATGACGATCTGCTGGAAGATCGAGTCGGCGATGCGGTCGTTGACCAGAACCTTCGACTTCCACGCGCCATTGCCGTGCGATGCGCCGATGGTGTCGAGAACGCCCTTGATCTCGGCGTAAACAGCCTCGCGGAAAGCTGGCGAGCCGAATTCGAGGCCCGGTTCGATGAGCGCGGCGTTTTCTTCAATCGTCAGGCCGGGCTTTGCCTCTACGTTACCCAGAATCCAGCTCTCGCGCTCGGTGACGGTCTGCTCGCGGAACTCCTCGGTCGCCACTTCGTAGCCCCACTCGCGGAAGGCGCCCTCAGTGAATTTCTGGATGTTGCCTTTGTGCACGAGCGTCACCGTCTTGCGGCCGGTTTCAAGCGCCTGTTGGATGGCGTAGCGCACCAGACGCTTGGTGCCGAAGACGGAGATGGGCTTGATGCCCACGCCCGAATCGCTGCGCACTTTTTTCTTGCCGCCCTTGAGCAGATCGTCGTTGAGGAACGAGATCAGCCGCGCCGCGTCTTCCGATCCCTCTTTGAACTCGATGCCTGCGTACACGTCCTCCGTGTTCTCGCGGAAGATGACGATGTCGACCTTCTCGGGGTGCTTCACGGGGCTGGGCACGCCCTGGTAGTACTTCACGGGGCGCACGCAGGCGTAGAGGTCGAGAAGCTGGCGCAGCGCGACATTCAGCGAACGAATCCCGCCGCCGACCGGCGTGGTGAGCGGCCCCTTGATGGAGACGCGCAGATCGCGCGCCGCGGCCACCGAGTCGTCGGGCAGCCAGGTGGCAAACTGCCGGAAGGCCTTTTCACCGGCAAAGATCTCAAACCAGCGGATGGCGCGCTTGCCCGCGTAGGCCTTTTCCACTGCGGCGTCGAAGACCCGCTGCGACGCCTTCCAGATGTCGCGGCCCGTGCCGTCGCCTTCGATGAAGGGAATGATGGGGTGGTCGGGAACGGAAAACTGCCCGTTCTTGTAGTCGATCGGCTGGCCGTTTTTCGGCAGCGCAAGGCCGTTATACGTGCTTTGCATCTCGTTCAGGGAAACCCTCTCGAGGAATGGTTCAGAATTGAGGCTAACACCTGCAATTTGGGGGTGGCAATGGCGAGGAGATTTTGGACGTAAAAACACCAATTTAGGCGCAAAAAACGCGCCGCTGCTCTTTGAATCTCGCCTGTGGGGCGAGGCCGCCGATCTTCCCCCTTCGCTGCAGCTCTGCGGGTCCACCCGGTTCGGGCCTGCGGCCGTGAACCCCGGATAAATTTATGCGAAATCCTGTTCGCGCCCGTCCAGATGCGATAGACTCATGCGGGAATGTTTCAAAAAAACTTCCTCAATCTTCATCCCCACGGAGGGCACATCGAAATTGGGAAAAAGCATGGTCCCGAAGAAAATCTTCTTCACCAAAGGCGTCGGCAAACACAAGGAGCGGTTGACCTCGTTTGAGCTGGCCCTTCGGGATGCGGGCATCGCCTCGCAGAACCTGGTGCGCGTCTCTTCCATCTTTCCGCCGCAGTGCAAGTTGATCCCGCGCAAGGAAGGCCTCAAGTTCCTGAGCGACGGCGAGGTGGTCTTTGCAGTCATCGCGGAAAACTCCACGCGCGAGGCGCATCGGCTGGTCGCCTGCAGCATCGGCGTGGCCATTCCGGCCGACCGCAACACCTACGGCTACCTGAGCGAGCATCACAGCTTCGGCGAGACCGAGGAGCAGGCGGGCGAGTATGCCGAGGAGTTGGCCGCCGAGATGCTGGCCACCACGCTCGACGTGGAATTCGATCCCGACACCAGCTGGGACGAGAAAAAGGAGATCTACAGAATCTCCAACAAGATCGTCCGCACCAGCAACGTCACCCAGTCGGCGGTTGGCGACAAGCGCGGCAAATGGACGACAACCATCGCCGCCGCGGTGCTGATCCTGGACGAATAGGCATTGCATGCAGCAGACATTGCATGCAGCAGACATTGCATGCAGCAGCCTTTTGGATTAGAGCTGCGGTTGGGGTAGAGAGTTCCGCGCAATGATGCAGAGTAATTGAGGCCAATTCCGCCCGCGCGGGGTTGGCCTTGCCGTGTAGGCCGCCGCCATCCATTCCGGAGAATCGAAAGACGCACCATGAACCAAGCGCCCAAATTTACTGTCGCCCTGGTGCAGATGCGCATGGGCCCGGACCCGGAGGCGAACTTCGCGTCCGCGGTCCGGCACATTCGCTCGGCCTCCGGCCGCGGCGCGCAGATTGTCTGCCTGCCGGAGCTCTTCCGCACCCAATACTTTTGCCAGCGCGAAGAGCTTGCGCTCTTTGACCTTGCGGAGGAGATTCCGGGGCCCTCGACCAAAAAACTCGCCGAAGTCGCGCGCGAAACAGGCGTGGCAATTATCGCTTCGCTGTTCGAGCGCCGCGCGCCGGGGCTCTACCACAACACCGCCGTCACGCTCGATTCCGACGGCGAGATCGCCGGCATCTATCGCAAGATGCACATTCCCGACGATCCGCTCTACTACGAGAAGTATTACTTCGCGCCGGGCGACCTGGGTTTCCAGGCGGTGGACACGAGCGCCGGCCGTGTGGGCACATTGGTTTGCTGGGACCAGTGGTTTCCAGAAGCCGCACGGCTGACAGTGCTACAAGGAGCGGAGCTCCTCTTCTATCCCACGGCCATCGGCTGGCACCCTGCGGAAAAAGACGAATTCGGCGCGGCGCAGTACGATGCGTGGCAGACCATCCAGCGGGCGCACGCCATCGCCAACGGCGTCTACGTGGCCGCCGTGAACCGAGTGGGTCACGAAAACGGCGATGTCCTCGGCAATCGCGCCTCAGGGCCGGGCCTGGAGTTCTGGGGCGGCAGCTTCCTGGCCGATCCCTTCGGCCGCATCGTGGCCAAAGCCAGCCACGATGCGGAAGAGATCCTGCTCGGCGAGATCGACCGTGCGCTGATCGAGGAGACGCGCCGCAATTGGCCCTTCCTCCGCGACCGCCGCGTAGACGCCTACGCCGGGATTACACAACGCTTTCTCGATGCGACGCGCTCGACTGAGAAGTGATCAGAGGGCTGATTCAACCCGGTTTTGAAAGGGCACGACTTCAGTCGTGCCGATCCAAACCCATAAAATGAGTCGGGGCTTTAGCCCCTGAGGGATTTTTGAACGAACAGACAAAAACCCCGCGCCAGCTAGGCTACCGCATGCCCGCCGAATGGGAGCCGCATGAGGCTACGTGGCTCGCCTGGCCGCACAATTCCGTGGACTGGCCCGGCAAGTTTGCGTCCATCCCCTGGCTCTACGCGGAAATTGTGCGCCTGCTCGCAGCGCGCGAGCCCGTGCACCTGATCGTCGAGAATGCGGCCGCCGAAAAACGGGTGCGGGGAATGCTCCATCGCGCCGGCGCCAATCTCGATCGGGTGAGTTTTCACCGCTGGCCCACCGATCGCGGATGGACTCGTGATTCCGGCCCGATCTTCGTGCGCAACTCCAAAGGCCAGGTCGCCCTTACTAACTGGCGCTTCAACGCCTGGGCCAAGTACGACGACTGGCGTCTCGACGACAAACTGCCCGGCCGCGTGGCGAAGCTGCTCGGCTGTCCGCATTGGCAACCTCTCGTCCAAAACCAAAACGGCACGAAGTGCCAAGACAAGAACGGTGCGAAGCGCCGTGTCGTGCTCGAAGGCGGATCGATTGACGTGAACGGCGCGGGCCTGTTGCTCACCACAGAGGAGTGCCTGCTGAGCGAAGTGCAGCAGCGCAATCCCGGTCTCAGCCGCGAGCAACTGGAATCGGCCTTCGAAGATTATCTCGGCATCGACCAGGTCATCTGGCTGGGCCGCGGCATTGTGGGCGACGACACGCACGGCCACGTGGACGACATTGCCCGTTTCGTTGCTCGTGACACTATGATTGCTGCCGTCGAGCCCAACACCAGCGACCCCAACCACGCGCCGCTCGCCGAAAATCTCGCGCGTTTGAAGGCCGCGCGCACGCCCAGCGGAAAGCCGTTCAACATCGTCGAACTGCCGATGCCGCGCGCAGTGCTCTTTCGCGGCCAGCGCCTGCCGGCCAGCTACGCCAACTTCTACATCGCCAACGGCCTGGTCCTCGTTCCCACCTTCCACGACTCCAACGACCGCGTTGCGCTCAACACGCTCGCCGAGGTTTTTCCCGGCCGCGAAGTCATCGGCGTCCACTCGACGGACCTGATCTGGGGCCTCGGCGCACTGCACTGCATGACCCAGCAGCAGCCGGCGGGCAGGTCTCCTTCTGGGATATAATCCGGGTCACAGAGGTTTGAATATGCTTGCACCTAGTGAGGCCATAGACAAAGCGCGAGTCTACCTGGGTGAGGTGGTGCCAGAGTTCGCGGCGCTGGAGCCTAAGGTAGAAGAAATGGTGCTGGTTCCCAAGTCCTCCGAATGGAAAATTACCTTCTATGCGCTTAAAGGAGTGCAGAAGGCAGACGCTACCTCACTAGCAGATCTCCTCCGTTGGCAACGAGTCGAGAAGGTAGTTTCCGTAGGAGCTGATGACGGCGCACTGATTGCGGTAAGAAATCCGCCTCCATTCTAGGCCTGGGTGAATTCTATGACCCTGGAAGAGGAACTCTTCGCGCGCCATAGGGGAAAAAGCATTCTGCTTGACTCCAACCTTCTCCTCGTCTTCCTTGCGGGTTCCCTAAGCCCACACTTGTTTAGACAATTCAAACGGGTAAGCACCTACACGCTTGACGATTATGAATTGCTCGTCCGGCTGCTCAGTGCCTTTACCACGCTGTTGACCACGCCGCATATTCTTACCGAGGTAAGCAACTTAGCGAATAGCCTGCCGGAATGGTTGAAGCCAGATTGGCAGCGCAATTTCGCTGCGCTCATTGCATCTGAGCAGGATACACCTGGCCTTCGAGAGCGATGGACGCCAGCAACTGAATTAGCCCAAATCCCTGAATTCCTGGCCTTCGGCATCGCAGACGCTGCAGTGACTGAACTGTCCTCAGATGCACTCGTTGTAACTGAGGATTACCGTCTTTCTGGCGCATTGAGGAGCAAGGGCATTCCTGTGCTTAATTTTGGCGATTTGCGTAAATTGCAACAACTCATTTAAGGATTCTCGCGAATGACCGATCTCGAAGCCATGCAAGCCGCGCTAGCTGAGGCGCGCCTTGCCGCCGAATCCGGCGAAGTCCCCATCGGCGCGGTGGTGGTGCGCGAGGGCGCGATCATTGCTCGCGGGCAGAATCGCGTCCTGCGCGACGTCGATCCCACGGCCCACGCGGAGATGGTTGGGTTGCGCGCTGCGGCCAAGGCTCTTGGCAACTACCGGCTCGCGGGTTGCACTCTCTACGTCACGCTCGAGCCCTGCGCCATGTGCGCCGGAGCCATGATCCACGCCCGCCTTGACCGCCTGGTCTTCGCCGCCCCCGATCCCAAGGCCGGCGCGTGCGGCTCGGTACTCGCCGTCCTCAACCACCCCCAGCTCAATCATCAAATGGAAGTCGCCCAGGGAATCGCCGCCGAAGAATCCGCCGAATTGCTGCGGGGATTCTTTCGCGACCGGCGGTAAGTTCGCTTCGGTCCGCGAACTTGCTAACCTGCGATCAGGCGCGCAGCGCCACGAACTCGCTATCTCCATTACCTCCGCGTCAACTTCCTGATCCGCTCCGCCTCCGCTGGCCACTTTGCCGCCAGCTCCGCGTAACTTCCGCTCCGGTAATCAGCAAAGTCGAAGCCCGGCGTTACCGTGCAACCGAAGAGCGCCAGTTTTCCGCCTTCCATGAGCCGCTCGCCCTGCCACACGCCGGCGGGGACAAGAATTTGCGGCTGCTGGCCAGCCTCCAAATCTGGTCCAAGAGTGAAAACAGCGGAGCTGCCCGAGGGGTAGAGGAGGAGCATCTCCACCGGGTCGCCGAGATAATAATGAAAGATCTCATCGGAGGCAAGCATGTGCATCTCGTCGAAGGTTCCCTCTTCGAGCAGGTAGTAAATTGCCGTGCCGTGCGCCCGCACGCCGCGCGGCAGTTCCACATTGCCCTCGGAGGTGTAGGTGCGCCGGAACCATCCGCCCTCCACCGGATGCGGCTCCAGCCCGAGCAGCGCCTTGATCTCTTCTGCGGTCATCGTCCTCCTCATTCTCCTGAGTGGCTTTCATCACAGAGCATAGCAGCGGGGCGACAGTAAAATAACGCCATGAACGTCCAGCTGTACGCCACAAGCTGGTGTCCGGATTGCCGCCGGGCCAGGCAGTTTCTCGATGCGCACGGCATTGCGTACACCGAGATCGACGTGGACGCCGACCCTGCCGCCTCCGACGAAGTATTGCGGCGTGTAGGCAAGCGCGCCGTCCCGCAATTGGTCATCGATGGCGAGTGGTTCCAGCCCTACAAGCCCGGCCGCGGCCTGCTGATCGACGAATTGCACCAGCGCCTGGGAATTTCTCGCGAATAAACCCGCTTCCCTCGTACAATTTAATCGTAACTGTCCGTGAACCGTGGATCGTAATCTGCCCTCCAGGTCGACCCACGGTCCACGGTCCACGACCCACGAATCACGAGAGGACTTCCATTGATCGAACGCTACACCCGCCCCGCGATGGGCGACCTCTGGACCGACGAGAACAAGTACCGCTGCTGGCTCAAGGTGGAAGCGGCGGCAAGCACCGTGCTGGCCGAGGACGCCATCATTCCGGCCGCGGCTGCCGAAGCCATCGCCACCAAGGCCACCGTCTCTGCCGCGCGCGTCGCGGAGATTGAGGCCGAGGTCAAGCACGACGTCATTGCCTTCACGACGGCAGTCGCAGAGAGCCTCACAACGCAAGGGCTCGGAGAGCAGTCCCGGTGGCTGCATTACGGGCTCACGTCAAATGATGTAGTGGACACGGCCCAGGCGCTGCAGATCAAAGAAGCCTCCGCGATCATCCGTGAAGGCATCGTGGCGTTCATGGCCGTGCTCCAGCGCCGCGCCCTCGAGTTCAAGCACACGCCCACCATCGGCCGCACCCACGGCATCCACGCCGAGCCCACCACCTTCGGCCTCAAGCTGCTCAACTGGTACGCCGAGATGGAGCGCAATCTCCAGCGCTTCGATGCCGCCGCCGAAGACATGCGCGTGGGCAAGCTCTCGGGCGCAGTCGGAACCTTCGGCCACCTGAAGCCCGAACACGAGGAAAAAATCTGCGCGCGCCTCGGCATTAAGCCCGCGCCGGTGGCCACGCAGGTCATCCAGAGGGACCGCCACGCCGCCTACATCGCCACTTTGGCAATCTTGGGCAGCACGCTCGACAAGATCGCCGTCGAGGTGCGCCACCTGCAGCGCACCGAGGTCCGCGAGGCGCAGGAGTACTTCAGCGAGAAGCAAAAAGGCTCCTCGGCCATGCCGCACAAAAAGAATCCCATCACCAGCGAGCAGATCTCGGGCCTGGCGCGTGTGCTGCGCGCGAATGCCCAGGCCGCGCTCGAAGATATTGCGCTCTGGCACGAGCGCGACATCTCGCATTCGTCAGTCGAGCGCGTCATCTTCCCCGACTCGACGATTCTCGCCGACTATCTGCTGGCCAAGACGACCGATCTGATCGACCGGCTGCTGGTCTATCCCGAGCGGATGAAGAAAAACCTCGAATTGACCGGGGGCCTCATCTTTTCCGGTCAGCTTCTGCTCGATCTGGCCGAAGCTGGCATGTTACGCGAAGACGCGTACCGCCTCGTCCAATCCCACGCCATGCGCGCCTGGAAAGAAGACCTGAACTTCCGCGAAGAAGTAGCCCACGACCCGGCAATCACGAAGCTGCTGAGCGCGGAAAAGCTTGCGAAGACATTCGATTACACCCGCCAGTTGGGCAACGTCGATGCGATCTTCAAGCGCGTGCTCGGAAAATCGGGGGAATGATGGATGCCTTTCTCACGGTTTTGTCTGGTGGGCTTGCCGGGGCAGTCGCGACGTTAATTACGCAAAAAGTGTCAGAACCTTGGCGCGTGTGGAGTCTCTCGAAAAGCATCACAGCGGACCCAGAGTTAACCCCAAATGCATGTCGGGTACGTGTATGTAATCGGGGTAAGCGTTCTATTAAACAAGCCATTGCATATATCTCCATCAAATATGACAAGCAATTGGACCTTGTTGATGGAGAGCAGTCGGCATTTATCGGAATCCATGAACGGGTTGAGCTAAACGAGGATCGGTTATGCTGGTCGATTGCTAGCCCGGTTCAGAATCCTGTAACAATAGATATTTACCAGGGCGAGAAGCAGGCGTTAGACCTTGTCCTCTTTCATTCCGACAGGATCGAGATCCCGTCGGAACAAGGATGGCACAACCCGGAACGGCGCACACGTTCGAGGGTATACCTGCACAGGAAGCGATACGAAGGCAGCATCCACATCGTTGCTGAGAACACCCTGCGCAGGAGCTGGAATCTTGTGATCGACGCCTCATCCGGGAGGCGAGAAGTCACTCTGTCGCCGCGAAAATTTGCCGGCTTTCCAAGATTCATATTGCCGTGGTTCAAAGCAAAGGAATAGAGATCTCTGTAGTAATGTGAGCGAAGCCCTCCCGCCTTCCTTTTCGGGCCAGGTGGCGATTAACAGGAGCCTAGAATGGAAGCCGCACACCTCACTGTCGCCATCACCGGAGCCTCAGGCGCAATCCTCGCCCGCGAGGCACTCCGCGCGCTGGAAGCCGACGACCGCGTCACGCGCATCCATTTCGTCGCCTCGGAAAACTCCCTCCGCGTCCTCGCCGAAGAACTCGGCGTCTCCGGCCGCAACGATCTCGTCGAAAAATTGCTCGCCGCAGCCCCCTCCAAGACCGTACAGCTCTCCGACGCCGACATCGGCGCTCCCATCGCCAGCGGCAGCCATCCTTCGAACGGCATGATCGTTCTCCCATGCTCTATGGGCACCCTCGCCGCCATCGCAAACGGCCTGGCCAATTCGCTCATCGCTCGCGCCGCCGACGTCACGCTCAAGGAGCGGCGTCCGCTCATTCTTTGTGTACGCGAAACGCCATTCAACCGCATTCACTTGCGCAACATGACGCTGGCCGCCGAGGCCGGCGCGACCATCTTCCCGTGCATCCCCGCCTTCTACAACCACCCCGAAGGTTCCGAAGAGATGGCCCGCCAGTTCGCCTATCGCGTGCTGGCGCACATCGGCCTGCCGCAAACGGGCGCGTATGTGTGGAAGCCGGAAGAGTAGGGAACAGGGAACAGGGAACAGGGAACAGAGAACAGAGAACAGAAACGTTGGCTCCATGTGCTCGCGCTTTCGAGCGCCGAAAACTCCCGCAGTGTGAATTGCGATGGTTCTTTCGCCCGCTAAAGCGGGCTGTGCAAGCGTGTGCGCGGCTTCCCCAGGCTTGCGCCCTGGGGCTACCGTCTTTCGCCCGCTGCGGCGGGCTTTGCGCTCAGATGATGCAATGTCCGTGAACCCCCGCCATTTGCACTGATACCAGCTTGTGGCAGAAATCAAAGTTCCAGAAAAATCATCCCTCAGGGGTTAAAACCCCTTCGTTGTCCCGCCTTCTCGGCACGACTGAAGTCGTGCCCTTTCAAGACGCCGAGTTTTTCTGCAGCCTTTAAAGCCGTGCCCTTTCAAAACTTCTGCTATCCACGATTCCAAATCCAAATGCGATTGCCCTGGGAGCGCTGCAATGTTCCCTTTACCCTCGCCATTTACACTTATAAGCGGAGAAACCTGTGTTTTTCGATAAGATTCTTACCAAGATCTTTGGCACGGCCAATGAGCGGCTGATCAAGCGCCTGATGCCCATCGTGAATCAAATCAGTGCGATGGAGCCGGAGATCAAGAAGCTCTCGGACGAGGAACTGCGGGCGAAGACGGCCGCGTTCAAAACGCGGATTCAGGCGCGGCTTGAAGGCATCACGGACGCCGACGCGATAAAACAGGCGGAAAAAGATGCGCTCGACGAGGTTCTGCCCGAGGCCTTCGCGGTGGTGCGCGAGGCGGGCTGGCGCGCCGTGCAGATGCGCCACTTCGACGTGCAGCTGATCGGCGGCATGGTGCTGCACCAGGGCAAGATCGCGGAGATGAAAACCGGCGAAGGCAAAACGCTGGTGGCCACGCTGGCGTGCTACCTGAACGCGCTCGCCGACCACGGCGTGCACGTGGTCACGGTGAACGATTACCTGGCCAAGCGCGACGCCGAGTGGATGGGCAAGATCTACGAGTTCCTGGGGCTGACGGTGGGCGTCATCGTGCACGATCTCGACGACAACGAGCGCCGCGCCGCCTACGGCTCCGACATCACCTACGGCACCAACAACGAGTTCGGCTTCGACTACCTGCGCGACAACATGAAGTTCGAGATCAAAGACTGCGTGCAGCGCGGCCACTACTACGCGATTGTCGACGAAGTGGACTCGATCCTGATCGACGAAGCGCGCACGCCGCTCATCATCAGCGGTCCCACGGACCAGACCACCGACAAATACGCGCGCGCGCGGCAAATCATTCCCGCGCTCGAACTGGGCGAAGAGATCGAGTGGACCGACACCAAGCGCCAGGCCGCGCTGGGCATCCAGCTCGGCGAGGGCCAGAAGCACCTGACGGGCGACTACATTGTGGACGAGAAACAGCGGTCCATCGGTGTAACAGATGAAGGATGGGTGACGATCGAGAAGGCGCTGGGCATCGGCAACATTGCCGACGCGGAGAACTGGGAACTGAAGCACTACGTGGAGACGGCCATCAAGGCGCACGCGCTCTACAAGCGCGACGTGGATTACGTGGTGAAGGACGGCGAGGTGATTATTGTGGACACCTTTACCGGCCGCCTGATGCCCGGCCGCCGCTGGTCGGACGGCCTGCATCAGTCGATCGAGGCCAAGGAAGGCGTGAACATCCGCAAGGAAGACCAGACTCTGGCCACGATCACCTTCCAGAATTACTTCCGCTTGTATCAAAAATTAAGCGGCATGACGGGCACGGCCGAAACCGAAGCCGCCGAGTTCGAAAAGATCTACAAGCTCGAGATCGTCGTCATCCCGACCAACAAGCCGATGCGGCGGCTCGAGAACTCCGACGTTGTGTTCCGCACCGAGAAGGAAAAGTACAAGGCGGTGGCCGACAACATCTCCGAGCTGCACGAGAAGGGGCAGCCGGTGCTGGTGGGCACCACGTCGATCGAGAAGAGTGAGCGGCTGTCGGCGATTTTGCAGAAGAAGGGCGTGAAGCACGTGGTGCTGAACGCCAAGTTCCACGAGCGCGAGGCGGAGATTGTGGCGCAGGCAGGCCGATTGGGAGTGGTGACGATCTCGACGAACATGGCCGGCCGCGGCACCGATATTCTGCTGGGCGGCAACTCGGAGTTCATGGCGCGCCAGGAACTGGTGAAGACGAAGGACGCGAACGGCAACTCGAGGGCGCGCGCCATCAGTGTGGCCGAGGGCGCCATCAACCCCATGGCGCCGCCGGGATTCCAGCGCTTCTACTATCAAGGGCAGGAGTACGAAGTCTCCGAGGAGCACTGGGCCGAGACGCACAAGGGCCATCACGAGGTGGCACAGCGCGAGCACGAGGACGTGATCGGGGCCGGCGGTTTGTTCATTCTGGGCACCGAGCGGCACGAGTCGCGGCGCATCGATAATCAGCTCAGAGGCCGCGCCGGCCGCCAGGGCGATCCCGGCGAAAGCCGCTTCTTTCTCTCGCTCGAAGACGACCTGATGCGCATCTTCGCCAAGCAGTGGGTGAGCACGCTGCTGGAGCGATTGGGCATGGAAGAAGGCATGCCCATCGAGTCGCGCATGATTTCCAAGCGCATCGAGGGCGCGCAAAAGGCCGTTGAAGCGCAGAACTTCGAGGCTCGCAAGCACTTACTCGAGTACGACGACGTGATGAACAAGCAGCGCGAGGCGGTGTACGGCCTGCGCCGGCAACTGCTGGAGGGTGTAGAGCAGCGCGAGCTGATTCTCGAGGATTACGTGGGCGGGATTCTGTCGACCCTGCTCGACGAGCACTGCAACGAGCGCACGCGCGAAGATCAGTGGGACATCAAGGGGTTGGGCGAGAAGCTCGTCGATCATTTCGGATTCAATCTGACGGCATCGGGCATCAAGCCCGCGGAACTGAGCCGGCACGAGCTGGGCGAGGCGATCTTCGCCAAGCTCACGGAAAGCTACGGGGCCAAGGAGAAGATTCTCGGCGCTGGCACCATGCGCTACCACGAACGCATGGTGATGCTGAGCGTGATCGACGGGCTGTGGAAAGATCACCTGCTCAACATGGATCACCTCAAAGAGGGCATCAATCTGCGCGGCTATGCGCAGAAGGATCCGCTGGTGGAATACAAGCGCGAGTCCTTCGATATGTTCGAGGCCATGATGCTGAAGTTCCAGGAAGACACCGTGCGGTTCCTCTTCCGGATGCAGATTCTGGGCCCCGACGGGCAGCCCGTAACCGAGCCGATGCGCCCGCGCGGCGATGTGCCCAAGGCCCCGCCGGTAGCCAGCGCGGCGCGGCCCATCGAAGCCGACAATGCTCCGCGATCGCTCGACGCCGACAACGCGCCGCGCGAGATTGCCATTCCCACGCGCGCAGTTTCGAGCACCATCGACCAGCTCGAGAAGGAGTTCCAGCGCAAGAAGGAGCGGGAACTGGCCGCGGCCAGCCGCGCCGGCGCCGGAGAATCGAGCCAGCCCACGCAACGCCGCACCGGCGAAAAGGTGGGCCGCAACGATCCCTGCCCCTGCGGCAGCGGGAAGAAATATAAGAAGTGCCACGGAGCAGCGGGGTAAAAGCAGGGACCAAGCCACCCCCGGCGAGCGGCTTGTGCTCGCAGGGGTGGTTCGTTCCCTGCCTTCATCGCAGGAAGCGGAACAATCCGTGTTTTTCCGCTTTTTCGGTCAAGCCGGCTGCGGTCATGGCCATCTCGCGGATGGCGCGTGCGATGGGCGAGTCGATGAGCACCATGGGCGAGGCGGTTTCGCGGGTGCGGCGCGCGGCGGCGTAGTCGTCGGGGATCCTCCACTGCGCGGGCCGCGTGAGCGCCTCAGTGATCTTCTTCTCGTCGAAGAGCAGATCGCTGGGCTTGAAGCGATTGAGCACGATCTGCAGCGTATCGGGGCGCGTAAAGAAGAACTGGGTGATCATGCGGTTGGCGTTGAGCAGTTCCGTAATGCCGACCTGGGCGATAAGGTAAACGATCGCCGACCTGTCGAAGAGCGAAGTGCCCAGCAGATCGATGCGCGAACCGACGTCGGCCACCACGAAGTCGTAGGCTTCGCGCGCCACAGAGACCAGCCTGTCGAGGGAATCGGGCGACAACTTTTTATCGGAGAACTCTGAGGGAGATGCCAGCACCGAGAGTCCCGTGTTGTGTTTGACCACGAGCGTGGAGAGCAATCGGGCGTCGAGGCGATCGGATTGCTGCAGGGCATTGGACACGGAGTATTCGGTCTTGATGCCGAGATTGATGGCCGCGTCGCCCAGGGGAAGGCCTAGGTCGATCAGGAGGGTCTTGCCTGTGGACTCCTGCGCCAGCGCCAGCGCGAAGTTGGCCGCGAGCGTGGTGACGCCGCAGCCGCCCTTGGCCCCCAGAAACACGAAAAGCCGGCTGGCGGCCCTGGATTCCTGGCTGGTTACGGCGCAGCGACTGGCCGCGCGCTCCATCGCGGCAACGATTTCATTGGTGTCGAAGGGCGCGGTGAAGAACTCGCGCGCGCCGGCGCGCATCAGGTGAACGGCCAGCTTCATGTCGGCCCGCGACGAGTAGGCCATCACATTGATGCGTGCGTCGCCACAAAGGCGCGCTGTCAGGTCGAAGGCGAGGTCCTGGTCGCAGTCGGCATTGAACAGAACCACGTCGTAGGGATCTTTGAGGATCTCCGTCAGATCGTCCACCTTTTGCGGGAAGGTGGAAATCTCCGTAACGCCGACGTGCCCAATCTGCGAGAGCACCGCGGCCGCAGCACTGCGGCGCTCGGAATCAATATCGAGAATGGCTACGCGCAGGGTCACCTTGTCGGACGAACCAGCCCCCGTTCGATCGGTGGGCATGGCCTTTCATGGTACTCCAGGAGTTCATCATATTCCATCGAATCCCTCTCAGAAACCGGCCCTTTCTTCGCCTCCGCATTCTGCTCCATGGGGAGCCAGGGGCATCGCACACGCGCCTGCGCCGAAGTGGGTTCAATGCCACTTCGCGCGCATTTGGGCCCGGCACGCTGGCGATGGGCAGCCAGGGAAAAGGAACCGCCCTCAAAAACCCAGGTGCTCCGGCGTCAGCCGCGGGTTGCCAAGCGATACCTACTCGGCGAGCGCAAAGTTGATCGTGACGGTCACCACCGAGTCGCCCTCACCGGGCTCAAACTTCCATTGACGGACGGCATTCTCGGCCGCGCCCTCAAGCATGTGGTTGCCGCTCACCGGCTTCACGTCCTTGACTTTGCCCTCAGCGTCGACGGTGGCTTGAAGCTGCACCTCGCCGGTGATGCGCATGCGCTTGGCGATCTCCGGGTAGATAGGCGCCACGCGCGATTTGACCGCGCGAGTATCGCCGGCTCGGACAGGCAGCGCCAGCGCCACGATTGCCGCGAACGCAGCTGCCTGCAGAACCTTAAGTACTGTTTTTCGCCTGACGCGATGGATTCTTGCAAGATGAACTGTGGGCATGGAACCATCCTCGATTCTGAGAGAAACTCAATTGGGTTATCGGCTGTCGCCCAGCAAGCATGAGGAAATCTTCAGGACTTGGTTACCAAAGGAATGGGGGAAAGGCAGGGGATAGCCAGTAGGGAATAGCTGAGAGCTGGCCTCAGCGGACAGCAGGGGACTGGGCGACGGCGGCAAAGGTGAGGTCGTTGGCGGAGCTCGAGTGCTCCTCGCGCCAGGCCTCGAACAGTCGCCCGTAACTGAGGGTCACGTACTGGGCAGGATCGACGCCGAGCCGGGCCGCGGCGCGATCGATCCACGCTGAAGAGCCTTCAAGCTCCGCGTAATCGCCGATAGGCGTTTCATCGATCACGCAGTGCCCTTCGCCATCGGTCCACTCCGCGCGCCACTTCTCGTATCGGAATGCAGAAACGAATCCAAGAGAAAGAAAAAATTCGGCGAGCGCGTCGCCGTTGGCGATCCCAATTTCGGTTTCGATGCGATGCTTATGGCGGTCCTCGCCGGGGCCCCGCCCCGGTGACGAAGACCTGTCACCGGGGACCCCGGAGTCGGGCAGCCGCTTCTGGGTCAGCGTCCCGCGGCCCGCGTAGCTGCGGATGCGGAGAATCTCTGTGCGGGCGCGCAACTGCCGGTCCGGCGTGTCGTAGAGCACGTTGCTCTCGAAGTTGCGCGGCGTCTCGCAGCGAAATCCGGCCGACTGAAGCCGCTGGGCCAGTGCGGCCAGGTCGCTGACGCGAAACTTGATCTCGGTTTCAATCGGCATGGCCGCTCCCGAACGAGTATAGCGTGCGAACCGGGCCATGGCGCAGGCGGGCGCGCAGCGGCGACAATAAAGGAGTGAAGACCCTGCACCTGACCGTAGACCCGGCGCACCTGGACGCGCCCTTGGCAAGCGAGGCGCTCGACTGCGCCGCCGCGATTCTCCGCGCCGGAGGCCTGGTGGCGCTGCCCACTGAAACCGTCTACGGCCTCGGCGCCAACGCGCTCGACCGCGCCGCCGTCGAACGCATCTTTGCCGCGAAATCCCGGCCGGCGTGGGACCCGATCATTGTGCACGTCGCTTCGCTAGCCATGCTCGACGGGCTGGTGGAGCACGTTCCCCCGGCGGCGCGGCGGCTGATGGAGCATTTCTGGCCGGGGCCGCTGACCCTGCTGCTGCCGCGCACCCCAGCCGTGCCCGATTGCGTAACCGCCGGCCGGCCGCTGGTGGGCGTGCGCATGCCCGCGCATCCCGTGGCCCTTGAACTTATCCGCCGCGCCGGCGTTCCCGTGGCCGCGCCCAGCGCCAACCGCTTCGGCCACATCAGTCCCACCACGGCCGCGCACGTGCTCGACGACCTGGAAGGAAGGATTGACGCGGTTCTCGATGCGGGCCCTTCGGCGCGCGGCGTCGAGTCCACGGTTCTCGACCCCGCGCCAACGCCGATGGTGATCTACCGGCCAGGAGCGGTCACGGCCGAACAGATTAGCGCCGTGGCCGGGCCGGTCGAGCTTTTCAAGGGCGCTGACCCGTTGCGCGAGACTCCCGCCGAGGCGCTGCCCTCGCCGGGCGTCGGCATCCGCCACTACGCGCCGCGCGCGCGGCTGGTGCTGCTGGACGTGCCCGATCGAGAGGCGTCGAATGAGGAAGCGCTGCTGGCTGCGATCGGCGCGCGCCTCGACGCAGCCGCGCAGAGCGAACCGGGCAAGAACACAGGCGTGATGCTGCCCGACGGAGTTGCCGCGCCGGCGGCCATCGCGCCGGAGCGTGTCTTCCGCTGGGGACGGTGGAACGTCCCAGAGGAGCTTGCGCAGCGGCTTTATGGCGGTTTGCGCGCGCTCGATGCCGCGGGGTGCGCGGTGATTTTGTGCCCCTTGCCGCCGCCTGAGGGAATCGGCGCGGCCCTCCGCGACCGCCTGCGCAAAGCCGCGCGGTGAGGCTCACGGCCCAAACGATAAACTAGACTCAGGAACCTTCCCGCCGGACGCGACGCCTTGCATTCTCTCCTCGACCATCTCAATCCCGAACAACGCGCCGCGGTCGAAGCCACCGACGGCCCGCTGCTGATCCTGGCCGGCGCAGGATCGGGCAAGACGCGCGTGATTACGCACCGCATTGCCTGGCTCATCCAGGAAAAAAACATCGCGCCCGACGCGATCCTGGCCGTGACCTTCACCAACAAAGCCGCGGCCGAGATGGCCGACCGCGTCAATCAACTGCTGGGCCACGCGTCGCTCGCGAAGCCGCTCGTCTCCACCTTCCACTCACTGTGCGTGCGCATCCTGCGCCGCGACGTCGAAGTGCTGAAGACCGCCGGCCAGGGGCTGACGCGCGCCTTTACCATCTTCGACGAGAACGATCAGCAGGGCATTGTGAAGCAGGTCATGAAGCGCATGGGGCTCGACACCAAACAGCTCACCCCCCGCAACGTGCTCAGCCGCATCTCGTGGGCCAAAAACCACATGGTCGATGCGCAGGATCTTTTTCTTGGTTCCAAGGATCCAAACAGTGAACGGATTGCCCACATCTTCAAGGCCTATCAGGACGAGTTGCGCAAGAACAACGCCATGGACTTCGACGATCTGCTGCTCGAGGCCGTGCGCCTGCTCAAGGCCTCGGGCGAAGTGCGCGAGCGCTACCAGCGCCGCTGGCGTTATCTGCTCGTCGACGAGTACCAGGACACGAACCGCCCGCAGTACGAGCTGATGAAGCTCCTGGCCGGCGAGCACAAGAACGTGTGCGCGGTGGGCGACGAAGACCAGAGCATCTACTCCTGGCGCGGCGCAGACATTCGCAACATTCTCGAGTTCGAGCAGGATTTTCCCGACGCGCGCATCGTTCGCCTGGAGCAGAACTACCGCTCGACGCAGGTGATTCTGGAGGCGGCCGGCGCGGTGGTGGCCAACAACGTGCGCCGCAAAGGCAAGAAGCTCTGGACCGAGCGCCAGGGCGGTTCGCCGATCGGCTACTACGAAGCGCCAGACGGCGAAAACGAGGCGCTCTTCATCGCGGATAAGATTCAGGCGTTCCTTCGAGCACAGGCCTCCTCCGAAACGCAAAACCCCGGAGGGGCGGCGGTGTTGTATCGCACCAACTCGCAGTCGCGCCTGGTGGAAGAGGCGCTGCGCCGCTACAACATCGGCTACACCATGGTGGGCGGATTCAGCTTCTACGAGCGCGCGGAGATCAAGGACCTGCTCGCTTATCTGCGGCTGGTACGCAATCCGCACGACTCGATGGCCTTGCAGCGCGTTGTCAACACGCCGGCGCGAGGCATCGGCAAAACCTCGCTTGAACACGTGGAGCGGCTGGCGCTTGAAACCGGCACGTCCACCTGGGACGCCATTGCCGCGGCGATCGCGAATCGTCTCATCCCCACGCGCGCTTCGATGGCGCTCGATTCGTTCCGCCAGCTCATTCTCGATGCGCAGGCCATGATGGATCCGGATTTCGCCGGCAAGCTCGCGGCGGATGTGGTGGAATCGCAGGCCGCCGACGCCGATACCAGCTTTGGCTTTGGCGCGGAAGACAGGGACCAAGGGACCGAGGGACCGAGGGACCAAGAAAACGCTGAGGCGAGCTTCGGCGGAGATGAAGACCAGATTCCGTTGCTGGACGCATCGCACTTTACGGCTGCTGCTCATGCGCCGCAGAAACCGTTTCTGAAAATGCCGGCTCAGCCGAAGCACGAATCCAGTCCAAAGCCAGAACAGCCCGAAGGGCAACCAGAGCGACACGGAGGCTTTCGCGCCCCCGGCGATTCCGCCACACTGCCCGAACTTATCCGCTTCCTCATCGACCGCACGGGTTACATCAAGGCGCTCGAAACCGAGGGCACGCCGGAGGCCTTCAGCCGCATTGAGAACCTGAAGGAGCTGGCCAATGCCGCGCACGATGCCGAGGGGCGCGGCGAGACCCTCGCCGAGTTTCTCGATCACGCGGCGCTCGCGTCGGACACAGACCAATTCGATCCCGACGCGCGCGTCACGCTGATGACGCTGCACGCGGCCAAGGGTCTCGAGTTTCCGCTGGTGTTTCTCGCCGGGCTCGAAGAGGGTCTCTTCCCGCACTCACGCACCCTGAACAGCCCGGAAGAGCTCGAAGAGGAGCGCCGCCTCTGCTACGTGGGCATGACGCGCGCCATGAACACGCTCATCCTGACGCGCGCCCACTACCGCCGCCGCTACGGCAACGACATGCCGGAGATGAGCATTCCTTCGCGCTTTCTCGAAGAGGTTCCTTCCCAGCTCATCGAAAACCTTGGCGGCCGAAGCCCCGCGTGGTCCACGCCCGCGTACGGCGCCGGGCGCCGTCACGGGCACGGCGACTCCGGCCGCGCGCACTTCAACTACGAGGACGAAAGCCAGGAGATTCCGCGCAGCCTAGCGCCGGCTTCATCGCCCCACCGCGAATCTAGTCCAAAAGATAAAAGCGCGGGAGCGCCGCCGCCGCTGCCGGAGCACAGCATCGACAATATTGCCCGCTTCTTCGGCGCGAGATCCGGCGGCCGTCCCGGCGCCTTCGCGCGCCCGGCCATGGACGTTCCCACCACCGGCGGCGCCACCGGCCTCAAAAAAGGCCAGCGCGTGATGCACGCCAAGTACGGCGAAGGCACGGTGGTGGTTCGCGAGGGCGACGGCGAAGACGCCAAGCTCACCGTCCTCTTCGCCCGCCACGGCGTCGGCGTCAAGAAACTGATGGAAAAGTTCGCCAATCTGAAGAGGATTTAGCCGCTCATCCCAAACTTCTTCTCCCCTATCGCCCGCGGCGATGCTCTAGACTGAAATCGCCATGCAATGTGCCCGTAACCTTGGCGCGCGCGCGCGTTTCGCGGCCCTTGTTGCTGCGCTGGCCGCGTCCCTGGCTCTCGCCGGCTGCGGCATGCCCGGCGCGCCGCTGCCGCCTTCGCTCGATCTTCCCGAACGCGTCGGCGATCTCTCCGCCGTGCGCGCCGGCAACCAGGTGGCGCTCACCTGGACCATGCCCAAGAGAGACACCGACAAGGTGCCGCTCAAGGGCAACGTGACGGTGCGCATCTGCCGCGATGAGAGCGCCGCCGCTGGTTGTTCTGCGGCGGCAACGATCGAGCTCTCGCCCGAAGCGGACGGCGCGTTTACCGACATATTGCCGCCGGCGTTAGCCGAAGGCGCGCCGCGTGTGCTCACCTATTTTATCGAGCTCGAAAACCGCAAGGGCCGGTCTGCGGGTCTGTCAAACGGCGCTCAGGTTCTGGCCGGCGAAGCGCCTGCCGCCGTCGACGGCCTGGCCGCGGAGATGCGCCGCGACGGCGTCCTGCTGCACTGGACGCCCGCGCCGCCTGACGTTGCCGTGCGGCCCGATATAAGACTTGTCCGCAAGCTCATCGTGCCGCCGGCGAACCAACCCGCAACATCAAAATCCGCCCAGGGCCCGTTCACTCCGCGTCGCGAGCCGCCGGAGCGCACCCTCCTTGTCGAGCCCGCGCCGCATCTGGACCGCGCTCTCGACAGCAGCATCGAGTTTGGCGCGACCTACGAGTACGGCGCGCAACGCGTGGCCCGCATTTCGGTCAACGGAGAAACGCTGGAACTCGCCGGGCCGCTCTCCTCGCCTGTGCGCATTGCGGCAGTGAACGTCTTTCCACCTGCGGTGCCCAGAGGTTTGGCGGCTGTGGCAACGGCTGGAGCGGAGGGCGCGGGACCCGCGATCGACCTGAACTGGCAGCCGAACACCGAGGCCGATCTGGCTGGTTACATCGTCTACCGGCGCGAAGTTGGGACGACGGAAAGCGGCTGGCAGCGCATTTCGCCCGCCGAGCCAGTCACCGCGCCCGGCTTTCGCGATGCCAATGTGCAGCCCAGTCACACATATTTGTATGCGGTAAGCGCTCTCGACGAGCAGGGGCACGAGAGCGCGCATTCGGCCGAGGCCGAGGAAACTGTTCCCGCGACCTAGCTTTGCCGCGAGACGAGGAGAATGATGAAATACTGCCGATTTCTCTACGGCGGACAAACTCTGTACGGTGCTGTGGACACGCGCAGTGGGAGCTTGCAGATTGTGGGCCTGACGGAGGTGCCCGAAGAAGATCCGCACTTCCGCCTGGCGCATGGAAGAGCGTCTTCTTTCAACTACAGTTTCGAACCGATCCCCCTGAGCGAGGCAGACCTGCTGACGCCGGTCACGCCGTCGAAGATCGTTTGCGTGGGCCACAACTACCGCGAGCACGTGCGGGAGCTTGGCAACGAGATGCCCACTGAGCCGCTGCTCTTCTTCAAGCCGCCATCGTCGCTGCTGCGGCCGGGCGGTGCGGTGGTGCTGCCTGCAGCGTCCGAGCGTGTGGATTTCGAAGGCGAGCTGGCCATTGTGATTGGCCGGCGCACGCGCAACCTCAAGCCCGAAGACGATTGGCGCGAAGTCGTGCGCGGTTTCACGCTGGCCAACGACATCTCCGCCCGCGACTTCCAAAAGAAAGACGGCCAGTGGGCGCGCGCCAAGGGCTTCGACACCTTTTGCCCCGTCGGCCCGTTCGTGAGCGACGAACTGGACATCGAGAACGGCGTCACCATCGAGACGCGCGTCAACGGCGAGTTGCGCCAGCAGGCTTCCACGCGCGACATGATCTTTCCGGTGCCGGTTCTGCTGCGCTGCATTTCGGCGGTGTTCACGCTGGAGCCGGGCGACCTCATCCTCACCGGAACTCCCTCCGGCGTGGGGCCGCTCAAGCCCGGCGACCGCGTGGAAGTTTCCATCGATGGTCTCGGCGCGCTCGCGAATACCGTGGAAGCCGAGGCCGTTTAAGATAGTCGCGCCTGAATGCAACCGGCCCTCACACGTTGCATCCAAAAGAAGAGGTACACTGGTGCCGTAGGATCCCCGCCGTCCCCATCAGGAGGAGTCATGCCGCAGAATCTGCTCGAACAGCTTCGCCAATACACCGTTGTGGTTGCCGATACCGGCGACATGGAAGCGATGGAACAGTTCCACCCCCAGGACGCCACCACCAATCCCTCGCTGATTACGGCCGCGGCGCAGATGCCGCAGTATCAGCCCATTGTGGACGAGGTGCTGACGGACGCGCACAAGGAACTGGGCGATGGCGCGAGCGACAAAGACGTGGCCAACCTCGCGTTCAAGCGGCTGGCCGTGGCCTTCGGCAAGAAAATTCTGGCCATCATTCCGGGCCGCGTCTCGACTGAAGTCGATGCGCGCCTCTCGTATGACACCGAGAAGTCCATCGACATGGCACGCGACATTATCGACATGTACGCCAAGGAAGGCATCGGCAAGGATCGCGTGCTCATCAAGCTCGCGTCGACCTGGGAGGGCATTCGCGCCGCCGAAGTTCTCGAGAAGGACGGCATCCACTGCAACCTGACGCTGCTCTTCGGCCTGCACCAGGCCATCGCCGCCGCCGATGCGGGCGCAACGCTCATCTCGCCTTTCGTGGGCCGCATCCTCGACTGGTACAAGAAAGACACCGGCAAGGACTTCCACGGCGCCGACGATCCCGGCGTGCAGTCGGTGACGCGCGTCTACAACTACTTCAAGAAATTCGGCTACAAAACAGTGGTGATGGGCGCGAGTTTTCGCAACCTCGGCGAGATCTCGGAGCTGGCCGGTTGCGACCTGCTCACCATCTCGCCGCAACTGCTGGCCGAGCTCGAAGCCGCGCAGGGCGAATTGCCGCGCAAACTCTCGCCGGAAGCCGCCGGGAACCTGCAGATTGAACGAATCAATGTAGACAAGGCGACCTTCGACCGCATGCACGCCGCCGATCGCATGGCCAATGACAAACTGAAGGAAGGCATCGAGGGCTTCTCGGCCGCGCTCGTCAAGCTGGAGACTCTGCTGGCCAAGCGGCTGGCCGAACTCGAATCGCGCACTCCCGCGGCGGTGTAAGCGAGCTTCGGCGTAAGAAAATCTTTATTTCATGCAAAAGGGCAGCCACGCGGCCGCATTTTTTGTTGCGCGAGCGAAATCGGCCGCACGAAACCCCGCCCTATTTGCAGTCGGGCCACGCGTCTGCCAACAAAGTTCGTCCTGCTCTCTTGCCAAACGCAACTCTTCCGGTATGCTCAGTGTTACAGCGAAGTGAATCGAGCCGCGGCCGGCAACTTCCCCGCCCAGCACGACCAAGAACGACTGGCCCAACAGGCAACCGGCTCATCGCGCTCAGCCGCAGCGGCAGGAAACAAGGCAATCTCAACGATTCCGCGCACGGGAGGTGTGTATGCAGCAGACGCATCCGCTCGAACCCTTCTTTCAACAGGCGGTCCGCAAAAGCTACGAGGGCAAGCTGGGCCTTCACGATCCCGACGTGACCGGCTACGTGGCGCGCTTGCTGTGCGAGTTCTCCGACGCCGGCAATCTCTACTGCATGCGCGATGATTCGGGCCAGCCGATCGATCGGCTGGAGGAGATGGAGCGCGCCGCCGACCCGGTGAACGGCACTGCTCCTTCCTTCGATCGCGAACGCGCGCTGCGTAAACACATCGGCGACTATGCCTTGTTCGTGGCCGGCATGTACCCTGAGGCCGCGGAATCGAAGCGCCGCCTGCGCCATCGTACCCCGAGCCTCGGCGAGCTCATCCGCGCGGGCAAAGAGAGCTACTTCATCGTCAGCCAGTTCAATCTCTTCGAGTACGAAAAAGAAGCGCCCATGTTCGCGCGTCTTTCCGACGGCTTTGAGCGCTGGCTTCTGGGATTGACCTTGCTTCGAGAAGAGCTGGGGCCGCGCAAGCCGCTCCAGCTGCCGCCGCCCGTGAATTAGGTCTCTGACCGCTTGAAGAGGAAGCATCCCGTGCCCCATCCTTTCGCCCGAATTTGGGCGAAAGGATGGGATAGCACGAATTCCACTGGTGCGAATTCACGAGGTCAGAGCACCAGTTCGGCAGATTATCGCAGACTCTGCTCTTTCTTACTCCGACCACACGGCCAGCACGTTACCTACTCCGTCGGAAAAGTGAAAGCGCCTTCCGCCGGGAAACTCGAAGGTGGGCACAATGATCGCCCCGCCTGCCGCGACAATGGCCGCTTCCGTAGCTTTCAAGTCTTTGGAATAGAGCACAATCAGTGGCGCGGCGCTGCCGCTCGTCTCCTCTGGCTTGCTCAGGCGAAAGCCTCCAGCGATGCCTCCGCTTTCGGGGGCGAAGTCAATATACTCCGGCCCCCAGTCCTTGAACTCCCAGCCGAAAACGGTCGAATAAAACTGTTTGGCGCGCGCCACGTCGGTCGCGGCGAACTCAACGTAATTGATCTTGTGGTGGTTTCACTGCTGTCCGGCTATAAGTTGAACAGAATCAGTTGTGTGGAGTTTTCGTCTAAGTCGGATTGGGAGTCGGAGGCCTGAAGTGCCTGCAAAATGGGGGTTTTCTCGAAGGGGATAACAC